>Ga0335075_10000069_pt1 | contig 214857 bp, 194 predicted proteins | sample Lox_Sample_24_FD_206723 | JGI IMG/M metagenome (GOLD analysis project Ga0335075, IMG submission 206723) | Soil microbial communities from Loxahatchee National Wildlife Refuge, Florida, United States - Lox_Sample_2.4 | ecosystem: Environmental > Terrestrial > Soil > Wetlands | place: USA... | reverse complement strand
CTCAAATCCAGTTCTTGTCCATCGGCTCGCGTGTTTGCTCCGCGCTTCTTTCAGACATCACCTCGCGGTTCAGTCCTTGCGCTTCGCTATCACTTTGCCTCCATCAGGCTGTGAAGAGGACTTTCACCTCCAAGCTATCGGACATGCTCGGCACACAAAAAAGCGCAGCCGGGCATTTGCCCGGCCGCGCTTCGTCACGAATCCTTGTCGCAACTCTCGCTCTGCGAAACCTACGCCCCGAAGCTCTGCACCGCCGCCGCTTCGTTCTCGTAGGTGTCGAACACCGTCATCAGCTTGGTTACCTGCAGCACTTCCTTGAATTTCTGCCCTAGGTTCGCCAGCTTCAGCATCGCACCTTGCGATCGCGCGCTGTGAAACGTGGCTACCAGCGTGCCCAGCCCTGCGCTATCGATGTAAGTCACGTTGGCAAGGTTCAGCACGATCTTCTTCTTGCCCGCCGCTAGCAGGCTTTTCACTTTTTCGCGGAACGAATTGCTTTCCTCGCCAAGCACGATGCGCCCTTCGAGGTCGATCACGTTCACTCCATTTACTTCCCGGTCGGTCATTCGCAGTGCCACGTTCACGCCTCCTCAAAGTATCCAATCAAGATCGTGTGCTGTCGCTTGCCGGAAAATCAAAACCAACCGGCGGGACCGCCTCACCCGCTCGCGAATCAGTAAAAGTCCGAGCAGGACATGTAATAACCGCATGACGGGCAGACCAGCTTGCAGCTACGGGCCGCCAGGCGCGCCGCGCATCGCGGACAGTAGTTCGAAGCAAACTCCGCTTCCGCTGCGCCACTCACGTGAACCGCCTGCGATGCCTCGGCGGTCGTTTCTGCCGGCCTCCCAAGCCCGTCTTGCTCCGTCATTTGCAAACTCCTCAGGAGCGTCGTTTATAGCATAACCAGCGCATGGTACCAAGCAAACGCGCGGATTCCCCCAAGGCCCTGTCGGCGGGCCCGAGCCACACCGTGCCATCCCTCTCGTGCGCACTTCGGGGGAATAAATCGACACGCCCGACTCCAGTTCCCTCGGCGCTAAGCCCAAATTGCAACCGCGCATCTCTCCATAGCGTCTTATACTTTAGAAGAGAGGCCGCCATGAACGTTCCTGGCAGAGTCGTCTCGGTTTCAGCAGTTCTTTTCGCGCTTGTATTGCTTGCGCCGATTTCGGCCCGCGCCCAAATGCGCATGGCCGGCGGAGCGCGTCCGGCTATGCGCGCTGCGCGTATGCAGCCCACGGCGGTCCATTTCGCGCGCGCCCAACGGGCTCCTGCTGCGGATGCCGCGCCCCGGCACTTCCATCCCAACAGTTTCGCTCCTCCTCCCGCAAGTTTCGGCAGTGAGTTCGGCAATGGGTATGGAGGTCCGGGCGAAACGCTGGAGCAGTTGCTCGATCCCGTCCCAGGCCTCGGATTCGATTATTCCTACTTGAACGCCATCAACAGCGATCTCGGCATAAAAGCGGTCATTGACCCAAGGACCGAATGGGAGCTTGCCACAGCCGAGCGCGTCGCTCGCATTACCGGTGGCTATGGCTATGGTGGGGGAGCATACCTGCTCGATGGTGGCGGTGACTACATCGTGCCCGCCGAACCGGCATCCGACCAGACGCAAGATTCTCAGCAGCCGCAGCAGCCCATGGTGATCGTTGTTAAGGAGCAAGCGAATCAGCAGTCCGCCGATGAACCTGCCGTCGCGCCCCAGCCCGCCACTCCCCTGCCCAACGTCAGCAACTTCACTCTAGTGCTGCAAAACGGAACGAAAATCCAAGCTATCGCCTTCACCCGCGTCGGCGACAAGATCGTCTACATCTCGTCGGACGGCTCGCGCCACACCATTTCCGCGAGCGAACTCGATTCGTCTGCAACCGAGCGGCTCAACTCAGATAGTGGCACTCAACTGCGCTTCTAAGCCGCTCGCGCCGCCGCCCCAGATTCATTTCCGCGAAGCCAGAAAACGAGAGCCGCGCCGAGTGCAGTAAACCCCGCCGCATACGCAAATCCCGCCGCCGGACCGACCATCGACCACAGCGTGCCCACCACCACGCTCGACGCCACGTCGCCCAAACCGTTCGTCGCCGCCAGCACTCCGAATCCCGAGCCCCGGTTCGCGCGCGGCAAAATTTCCGCGGCCACCGATTTTTCCAGCGACGATTGAAATCCTCCGTGAACTCCCGCCAGCGCAAACAGCACCGCCAGCGCAGGTATCGTTGGCGTCTCGAAAATGAATCCGCCGTACGCTACCGCCGCCACCAAATATCCGACGGCCAGCAATCCCCGCTTTCCGAGCTTGTCTCCTAGCGCGCCCGCGGGATACGACGCCGCCGAATTCACGACGTTGTGAAACGTGTACAGCGCGATGGCGATTGTCGTCGCGCGTGTCATCCCAAATCGCGGCGTCAAAATCTGCGTGGCGCGCAAAATCAGCAGTGTCGGAGCGAAATCCCCAACGCCGTGCGCAAACACCCCCGCCAGAAAATACCAGAACGATGGTGGCAGCTGCCCGAAACTCGCGCGAATGCTGGGCGCGCGATGTCCCTCCCAGCTCTTCCCCGTCGGCGCCAGAAATGCGAAGCTCGCTGCGGCGATTAGTCCGGGCAGCAGCGTCCAGCGCAACACTCCGCGCGCACCGACAAGCCCAATCAGCGCCAGCGCGCATGCCGGTCCCAAAACCGCTCCCAGCGAATCCATCGCGCGCTCGAACCCGAACGCATGCCCCGCCCGGTTCACGTCCACAGAATCCGCCAGCAAAGAATCGCGCGAAGGCCCGCGGCTGCCTCGCCCAATCCATCCCAGCCCCCGCAATAACAGCACGAACGGCCAGCTCTGCGCGAACGAGTACGCAAACGTAGTCACCGCCGTCGCGCAATATCCGATGATCCCGGTGGGCTTGCGCCACTCTGGACGGTCCGCAATCCATCCGCCCGCCAGTTTCGAAAAGCTGGAAAGCCCATCCGCCGCGCCCTCGATAATTCCCAGCGCGACCGCTGGCGCGCCCAGCGTAATCAAAAACGCCGGTAGAATTGCGGTGGCCGCCTCGTGCCCCCAGTCCGAAAACAAACTGGCCAGCCCGATGCCCAGCACTCCGCGAGTAAGCCAGCGCTTCGGCTCTTGGCCTGGTTGTTGGGAAGTAACCCGAGGATCACTCATAAAATGGCTTTGCCATTTTGAGTTCGCGCGAGCATCGCGTCAACATCCCGCCGCCCTTGGAGTAAAATCCCAAAGGCCCTGCGTCGTTTTAATTAGAAATCTTGGGTCGCACGTTTTTCGTCCCGATGCATAGCACTGTTTTACGTCAGGGCACGGCTTCAGTCGTGCAGTAAGAAGCCCAGCACTGAGGTGGCTTCAGCCGCCGAGGAAAAAGGTCTACACTTCGCTCTAAATCATAGGCGAGCCAAATAACCAAATGCGAGCAGTCATCCAACGCGTCACTCAAGCCCGCGTCCTAGTCGACGGCCGCGTCACCGGCGAAATTGCCAAAGGCCTTGTCGCGCTCATCGCCGTCGGACGCGACGACTCCGCCGAAACCGCCGCATCGATGGCCGAGAAAATCGTCAAGCTGCGCATCTTCGACGATCCGCAAGGAAAAATGAACTTATCTCTTCTCGATATCGGCGGCGCGGTCCTGGCCGTCTCGCAATTCACGCTCTATGGCGACGCCCGCGGCCAGCGTCGCCCCAGCTTCATCCAGGCCGCTCCTCCCGAACAAGGCAAACTCGTGTACGAAAAATTCATCCAGGCTTTAGAAGCTCTTCGCGTGCCCGTTGGCGCCGGAGTTTTTCAGGCGCACATGTCGCTCGAGCTTGCCAATGACGGCCCTGTTACCATCCTGCTCGATTCCGGAAAGCTTTTTTAGCATGCAAGGTAAGGCGCCGCCGCTCGACGTTCCGCGCGCGTGGTTTGTTCTCATCGCAGCGGCCAGCTCCGTTTCCGTGCGGCAAATTTCTCGCCGTCCAGCGTGAAAGCACGTAACCGCAGTGCGATGACGCGGGTCTCAATCTAAGGAGGCAATTGATCGATGCGATTCCGATGGTTTTCTGCTTTAGCCGCTGCCGCGATGCTTATATCGCTGGCCGCGCCCGCCAGCCGCGCGCAGCAAGAAAGCGCCGCTGCAAACTGGCCCATGTATCGCGGCGATTTAGCCGGCACCGGCTACTCGCGGCTCAAGCAGATCGATACCAGCAATGTGGCTAACTTAAAACAGGCTTGGTCCTATCAGTTGGCGCCGCATGGTTTCTCCGAAGTCACGCCCATCGTCATCGACGGCGTGATGTATATGCCCGCTGGCCGCTCCGTTGTCGCGGTGGACGCCGATAGCGGCAAGCAAATTTGGAGCTACGAGGTTGTTCACGATCAACCTTCCACCCGCAGCGTGGCCTACTGGCCGGGCGATAAAAACGATCCGCCGCGAATCATTTTCACCACCTATGGAAAACGAATCATCGAACTCGATGCTGCTACTGGAAAAGTCGTGCCTACTTTCGGTGACAATGGCATCCTTCAGCTCGACGTTGGCTATGATGGCGCTCCCACCATTTATAAAGACACTATGTATATCGGCGCGAACACCGGCGCGTTGCCGGTTGGCCCTCCGGGAGATCCGCGAGCGCTCGACGTTAAAACGGGCAAAATTCTATGGACCTTTCGCACCGTCCCGCTCCCCGGGCAGGTCGGCAACGACACGTGGCTGAACGGTAGTTGGAAAGACCGCTCCAGCACCAATGTCTGGAGCTTTTATTTTGCCCTCAATCCGAAAACCGACACGCTGTTTTTGCCCGTCAGCGGCCCTCCTCCAAACTATTACGGCGGCGGTCGCCCCGGAGACAATCTGTTCGGCAATTCCCTCGTAGCTGTGAACGCCACCACCGGAAAGCTGAAGTGGTATTTCCAAACCATCCATCACGGCCTGTGGGATCAGGACATGTCCGCCGGTCCCACGTTCTTCAATATCAAGCGCCACGGCAAGTCCGTCCCGGTCGTAGTCGCCATAAACAAATCCGCCTGGATGTTCGTCCTCAACCGCAATACCGGCAAACCGGTCTTCGGATACCAGGAGCGCCCCGTAATTAAGGGAGACGTTCCCGGCGAGTGGTATTCGCCCACGCAGCCTTTCCCGCTCAAGCCGCCTCCGCTCGCGCGCATCAGCTATAAGCCTTCGGACATCGTCACGGCTGCGGAAACCACCCCGCAACACGCCGCCGCCTGTCAGGCGCTGGTGAAAAAATTGGGCGGCTTTTACCCATCCGGCCCCTTCACCGGATGGATGTTCCACCAGGACGGCGCGCCCGTGAAGACCAACATTCAGTTTCCCGGTGGCACCGGTGGCACCAACTGGGGCGGCGCCGCCGTTGATCCGACCGACGGCTACGTCTTCGTTCACACCCACGATCAAGCGCTCATCGGCTGGATTGAGAAGAAGAAGGCCGGCCAGAATTACGGCCGTGGCACCCAGGGCTCGACGCAGCCTTACGACCGCGGGAGCGTCCTCGGCGCTGGCCCATACTTCAGCTTTGCGGCGCCAGAGAAAAACGCGCAGGGCAAAATGATCGGCGATTGGCCCTGCCAGAAACCGCCATGGGGCAAACTCATCGCCGTCAACGCTAATACCGGTGATATCGCCTGGTCAGACGTAGCCGGAATTACCAAGGGCCTGCCTCCCGATAAAGAGCACACCGGTAACGGAAGCAGCGCCGGTCCCATTGCCACCGCTGGCGGCCTTGTTTTCGACGGCGCCACCACCGACGGCATGTTCCGCGCCTACGATTCCCACACCGGCACGCTGCTGTGGGTCACCGATCTCGGCGGCAATGGCAACGATCCCATGACTTACGAAGGCAAAGACGGCAAGCAGTACGTGGCCATTTCCGCAGGCAGCACAGTCCACGTCTACGCGCTACCCTAGCCATAACTCCACTCTAAAAACCGCTGGCGCGGCGGCCTGTAGACAAAGGCTGCTGCGCCAGTTTTACTCTGTGCCTTCATGGCTCTGTGGCCAGCCCGTCCGCATTTGTTGATTCCCTTCGCGCTAGCGCCTGCGGTAGTATGCCTGCGGCAAATTTCTCCAAAAGTACCGTAACAGTTGTAACCGCGCGGTGATGGCGCGGGTCTGATTGAGGGGGAGGAAATCGATACATGCGATTTCGATGGTTTTCTATTTTGTCCGCAGGCGTGCTTTTTGCGTCGCTCGCACCCGCTAGCCGCGCACAGTCCGCCAATGGCAACTGGCCGAGTTACCGGAACAGCCTGGCTAGCGACGGGTTTTCGCCGCTCACGCAAATCAACACCAGTAACGTGGCGAATCTCAAGGAAGTCTGGACGTACAAACTGGGGGCGCGCGGTTTCTTCGAAGTGACGCCGATCGTGGTGAACGGCGTGATGTACATGCCCGCCGGCCGGAGCGTTGTGGCTGTCGATGCGGGTACAGGAAAAGTAATTTGGAGCCACGACTGTAATGCGGTGCTTTCCACGCGCGGCGTAGCCTACTGGCCCGGCGACAAAAACGATCCGCCGCGACTCATCGTCGATGCGCTCGACAAAAAGATTTTAGAGCTCGACGCCGCCACCGGAAACTTGGTGTCCGGCTTTGGCGACGGCGGCATTCTTGCCATCGACGTCGGATATGGCGGTATTCCCACCGTCTACAAGGACATGATGTTCATCGGCGCCGATGACCCTGCAACGCCCACCGGGCCTCCAGGAGATTCGCGCGCGTTCGACGTCAAGACCGGCAAAAAGCTGTGGGTCTTTCACACCGTCCCCCGGCCCGGCGAATTGGGCAACGACACGTGGCTCAATGGCGGTTGGAAGGACCGCTCCGGAGACAACGTATGGAATTGGGTGCTATCCGTGGATCCGAAAACCAACACCCTGTACATACCGGTGCCAGGCCCGAATCCGAACTACTATGGCGGCGGCCGGCCCGGAAATAATCTCTTCGGCAACTCTCTCGTCGCTCTGAATGCCTCCACCGGAAAGCTGAAGTGGTATTTCCAGACGATCCATCATCCGCTTTGGGACCAGGATATGGATGTGGGTCCGTCCCTTTTCACCATCGACCACAATGGCAAGAAAGTGCCCGTGGTGATCGGGATGAACAAGTCCGCGTACTTGTTCATCTTCAACCGCAAAAACGGAAAGCCGGTATTCGGAGTTCAGGAGCGGCCAGTCGCCGCAGGCGATGTTCCCGGCGAATGGTATTCGCCGACGCAACCCTTTCCGCTGAAGCCTCCGCCGCTGGCGCGCGTTAGTTACAAGCCTTCCGATATCGTCACCGCGGAAGACACAACGCCGCAGCACGCCGCGGCTTGCCGCGCGCTGGAGGAAAAGTCCGGCGGTCTCCGCAACGAGGGCCCGTTTACCGGATGGAATTTCCACAAGGAAGGCACGCCCGTACATAGCACCATTCAGTTCCCCGGCGGCACCGGTGGTGTGAACTGGGGCGGCGTGGCCGTGGATCCCACCGATGGCTACGTCTTCGTGCATACCCACGATAACTCCCTGATGGGTTACCTTGAGGTGAAGAAGCCCGGCTTGAATTACGGTCGCGGGACCGAAGGTTCCAATCAGCCTTATGACCGCGCCAGCGTTCTCGGCCCCGGCCCTTACGCCGGCTTTTCCGCAGTCGCAAAGGACGCCGACGGAAAGCCCATCGGCAACTGGCCCTGCCAGAAACCGCCATGGGGCAAGCTGACCGCCGTCAACGCCAACACCGGCGAAATCGCCTGGTCCGACGTTGCCGGAATCACCAAGGGCTTACCCCCGGATAAGGAAAACACCGGCAACGGCAGCAGCGCCGGTCCCATGGCCACGGCCGGCGGTTTGGTTTTCGACGGCGCCACTACCGACGGAATGTTCCGCGCCTACGATTCGCACACCGGCAAGCTGTTGTGGACCACGGAACTCGGCGCCAATGGCAACGATCCGATGAGCTACGAAGGCAAAGATGGCAAACAATACGTGGCCATCAGCGCAGGCACCGTAGTCCACGTCTTCGCCCTGCCGTAACCAACCGCTCATACGCGGCAGGCAGGATTGTTTCAGGCAGTCTCTCGATCGGTCGCCAAGTTCGGCAAATGCCTGCGCGGCTGGAGCCAAAAGCTCCGGTCTCGCGGGCGTTTCGCTTTCTGCGCGATGTGTTTTGGGACCCCAACGCAATCGCTGTCATTTTGATGCGAGCCGACGAGGCTCGCCGAAGAATCTCTCCTGCGTCGCGCCGAAGGTTTAAGCCTGGCGCCGAATCCCTTTGCGCAGCTCGCGCCCAACACCGGATCGTCCGGCAGCGTTTGTGTTGCTCGCCACGAACCACAGCGCCCTGCCGTGAGTCGCGATGATCGCCGACGATTTTGTGCGTCACGCGGCGCGATCGAAGTTTACTCCCGGCGCAATCTATCGGCCGCTTGGCTCCCGCTATGTGGAGTGCGGCGGATTGCCGCTGCTCTTCGGAAACAAGCCAACACGGCGGGCTTGTCGCCGGGCCCGCCGCAGCCGCTATTGACTCTTTTCTGATCGAGCGCGTTCTCCCAACTACGGGGGTATTTGCATTCCTGAACGACACCTACCCGTCCCTGTTTGACTCGCCGTAGCGGGCGTACCGGGCATCACGATGGGACGATTACCCAGAGCTTGCGGCCAACTCAGAGCGCAATTCCACAGCGAGAATTCGGCCAAGTACTGCAACTGTCCTTCAGACCAGTAGCTTTTTTGTCAATCGCTCCGCTACCGTGGGGATGAATTGCAAGCGGCCTCCGAAATTCGAAACAATCGGAGATCAGTCGGAAGCAACAACAGGTCGCCTAGCGAAAAATGGCCGCGATGACGAATCGGCGAACAAAGAATGAACAGCCGGGATAAAATTCGAAACCGGTCAGGACCACACTGCTCGCTCGCGCTGGCCGCCCCAAATTGTCTTCGCTTTGTCTGCGCTTTCCCCGCCCCGATTTCACCCATTTCTACCCGGCACAGTCAATCGAGTAGAAATGCACCTAACTCATTGAAAACAAACGACGGCGCATACGCCTACCCGGAACGTCCCGGCGCATCAATTCGCACGCATTTCGCATGGAAAGATCGCGTGGGTTTCAGGCGCAGAAGAACCCACATGTCCTCTGTGTCTCCGTGCCTCTGTGGCCAATCGGCGCTAAAACCCGCCACCACCACCGCCGCCGAAGCCGCCCCCGGCAAAACCACCGCCGCCAAATCCAGATCCGCCTCCAATGCTGCGCGGCGCCGACGCCATCACCGACCCCGCCTGGAACGACATCGCCGCCAAATCATTCACCAGCAGGTACGGCATGAATCCGCCCGCCCAATAGCCCTGGAACCACGCCGGCGGCTGCATCGCGATTCCCTGAAATTGCTGCACCCAGCCTTTTTCGACGTGCAGGGCCATCGCGTACGGCAAATATTTCTCGAAAAGCTCGGGCGTCTTTTCCAGGCGCTCGATGCGGTCTTTTTCCACGCGCCCCAGGAACAGCTCGAACCCGAGTACCTGCGCATAGGTTTTCGCGCCCGCAATCGTCCGCGCCGGCATGAACCATCCAATCCCGCAAATCACGGCACCCGTCACGACGCCGGTGACGATCCACGTCAACGACGCCACCCCCGTCGCTCCTTCGAGCCAGCCCGATCCCGCCGCCAGCAAAAATCCAATCAGCACTCCCACGCCAATGTACGATTGCCGCACCACATCGGGCCGGTGCAGGTAATAATTTTTTTCGACGAGCGAATCGAGAATTTCGTCCTTAATCGCCGGCAGATGCGTGTAGAAGCGGTTCTGCAAATCCGCAAGCGGCACATCGGTGGCCTCGCCCGACGCGAAAATCGCCGCCAGCATCTCCTGTTCATGCGGGCGCGCGCTGGTCCATTCGGCAGGCGGCTTCTTCAAATGAAAAATGTAGTCGTGACGATGCATCAATCCCATCACGCCGCCATCCTGTTTCTGTTCGATGGTCATGTAGCCATTGACGGCCAGATCGACCAGCGTCGCGGTAATGTCGCGCATTCCCGCTTCGTCATCCACCAGCGTGCCGCACTCGCCCGGCGACAACTTGTCCGGCGGATCGTATTGCACCGTAATCGAATCGCGCTCCGGATCGCGCCCGCGCGTCCACCACAGCCACAGCATGATGAAAAACACAACGATGGGAATGAAAAATGGCCAGTTGCTGCGAATAAAGAGCCAAACTTTTTCCGCGCCGCTCGGAGGAAACACGAAGCCTTTGTCCCAGCCAACCACCACGGTCAGCCCTTCGCGATATCCCAGCGGCTGCGTGCTCTGAATATCGACCGCATTCCCCTGAACGGTCACCTGCGCCTGCTGCTCGCGCGAGCCGTACACTCCCGTGTAGGCCGTTGCGCGCAGCCCGGTCACGCCCGCGGGCAGTTCGATATGCGCCGACGCCGCGTCGATCGGTGCGTCCCACTGGTCGCCTGTTACGTTCCAGTAGAGTTCGTCGTGATCGCTGAAAAATCGCACCGCGTCGCGCACGCGGTAGCGCAGGATCACTGTCTTCGTGGAATCGTCCGCGTTGGGAACGTAAATCTTGAATCGCAGATACCTGCCCTGATGGCTGGTTTCGTACCGCAGCGGCTGCCCATTATCATCCGTGACCGAAAGAGGCTGCAGGAACAGCGAATAGTTCAGTCCCGAAGGCGAGGTGTAATCGATCGGAATGTCGCGGTAGATGCCGTGCCACGGCCCACCGATGAACTGCACGTCGATCATCTCCGCTACCTCGACCGACGCATCCCGATTGACCGTGGCCCGCTCGTCGAAATGGCGGATCACCAGCTGGCGCGCCGCGGCGGGCAGCGCAAGCGCAAAAAGCAAAAGAATTGGAAGCAGAAAATAACGCCGCCGGGGCATCGATAGCCCGCCTACGCGGCGCCGCCGGTTGTGCTCCCGGTCGCGCCAGGAGTTGGTCCGCCGGATGGCCCGCTCGCGGCGCTGCCAAAACTTACTTTGGGCGCCTCGCGCTCCGCCGGCGCGCCAATCTCGAAAAATTCCCGCGCCTTGAAGTTGAACATGTTGGCCAAAATGTTCGACGGGAATTGCGCGATCTTCGTATTGAAGTCGCGCACCACCGCGTTGTAGTAGCGCCGCGCGTTTTGGATCGTGTCTTCAATCGTGTTCAACGACCGTTGCAGCTGATTGAAGCTTTCCACTGCGCGCAACTGCGGATACGCCTCGGCCAGCGCGAACACCTGCCGCAGCGCCGCGGTCAGCGCCGTTTCAGCGCCCGCTTTTGCGGCTGGGCCTTGCGCCGTCATCGCTTGGTTGCGCGCTTGCACCACGCCTTCGAGAGTCGTCTTCTCGTGCGCGGCGTACCCTTTGACGGTCTCCACCAGGTTCGGGATCAGGTCGTAGCGGCGTTTGAGCTGCACGTCGATATCTGACCACGCGTTGTCGCACTGCACGCGCAGACTGACCAGCCGGTTGTACGTGCCAATTGCGAACACTGCGAACAGCGCGATTACCACCAGCACGATCAGCGCTAACGATAAGGGTGACAAGTTTCCTCCCGGTCAGGCTTCGAAGAGTCGCGTACGGTACTTTTGCCCTAGCATACGGCTCACCTGAATCGCTGTAAAGCGCGTCCTCAGAAACATTTCGACGGAATCCGCCGCAGCATCTTGGCGCTCGAGCATCCGGCCCGATCACGCGTACGGCCATGACCCGATTGCGATGCCCTGGCCCACGGTGTTGTGATCGAGCCAGCGACCGGTTCCGGCAACGGGATGTCCGGCTGCGCGAGATTATTTTGGAGGTGCTACGTGCCCGATCTACATGGACTGAAAGTTGCAATTCTTGCCACCGATGGCTTCGAACAGGTCGAACTTACCGAGCCGCGCAAGGCGCTCGACCAAGCAGGCGCCCAGACCAAGGTCGTCTCTCCAAAGTCCAAAGGCGAAGAAATTCGCGGCTGGAAATTCAAGGAGTGGGGCGACAGCGTGAAAGTCGACGAGTCACTCGATCAAGCCCGCCCCGAACATTTTGACGCGCTGTTCCTGCCCGGAGGCGTGATGAATCCCGACAAGCTCCGCATGGAGCCAAGAGCCGTCGCCTTCGTAAAAGCCTTTTTCGAATCCAGGAAGCCCGTAGCCGCCATTTGCCACGGCCCGTGGACTATCATCGAGGCCGGCCAAGCAAAAGGACGGAGAATCGCATCGTGGCCCTCGATAAAAACTGATCTGCGCAACGCCGGCGCGGAGTGGGCCGATTCCGAAGCGGTCACCGACGGCAATCTCGTTTCCGCTCGCAAGCCGGACGACATTCCCGCCTTCAATCGCGCCATGATCGAACTCTTCGGCTCCAGCCGGCAGCAACAACACCGCGCCGCCAGCCGTTAGACCGAAGCAGGAACTGCCTCCGAGGCCATATCAACCCGAATCCACCCGCGAAGTGTGCGGATGGACGAGGGGTCTGCTTTTGACTTAGGCCATACACTGCGGGCGCAGGGACGGAACAGAAAGCTAGTGAATTCCGAACTGGTCGATAATGCGAACGACGTCGGCCGCCGAAACGTCGTACAGCGAGTGCTCGTCTTCCTGTTCCAGCCGCTCACGAAGATATTCCGCGGCGATGTAGCTCGCTTCCCGGTCGCTCGGATTCCGGCCGCTCTTCTCCCGAAACGTCACAAACCCGAGATGCGAGAGCCCTACGATCACCCCTTTGCCATCGACGAAGAACTTGCAGTCCATGGTATCGCTGTGGCGCGTGGCGATGGCATTCCAGCAGTGCGAGAAACGGCAGTGGTACACGAAGTCCGTCACCTTCGACGGAATATCAAACGCCCCGATGAACTCGCTCATCGCGCCCGCATTCGGAATCGTGGGATACAAAACGCCTTTTGCCACACGGCCTCCTCAGCATCCAAGATGTTTTCTGCGGCCCGCCGTTACCCGCGTTAGCCGCGACGTAAGCGCCCAAGATGCGCGCCGGCGTCAGAATCCGTGTGAAAAAGGAGAATCTTTTGGGGATCACGGCTTCAGCCGTGACATAAAGATCGCAAAAACCAAAGCGGCTTTAGCCGCCGAGACTCCCGCTTTTCGGTCATCACGCAGACTCTTCAACCCGTAAGGCCCGCACCACGCGCGAAATAGTCCCGCTACTTCCTCGCCCCCGCGGTGGCCGGTTGCGACGCCTCGCGCAGCACGCGAATCGCCGCCGCCGAACCAGCGCCCGCAGGGACGCTCAGCCCCTGATCGAGCAGCGTTTTCTCGAACGACGCCAAAAACCGCATCACGTTCCACGTCTGCGCCGAATACCCCATCAACCCGATGCGCCAAATCTTGCCGGCGATTGGCCCCAACCCGCCGGCGATCTCGATGTTGAACTCATCGAGCAGTTGCTTGCGCACAGCCTTGTCGGCGATTCCGCTCGGAATGTCGACCGCCGTCACGGTAATCAACCGGTCCGCCGCGTTCTTCACATACAGCTCCAAGCCCATCGCTTCCAGGCCCGCAGTCAACATCTGCTGGCACTGCGAATGTCGTTCCCAGCGCGCTTCCAATCCCTCTTCGAGCACCACGCGCAGCGCCTCGCGCATGCCGTAGATCAATGTGATCGGCGGCGTGTGGTGGTACAAGCGGTCTTTGCCCCAATACGTCATCGCCGGAGTCAAATCGAAATACCAGCTGCGCACCGGTTCCTTGCGCGCTTGCATCAACTTCTCAACCCGTTCGTTCACGGTGATCGGCGCCATGCCCGGAGGGGCGCTGATCGCTTTCTGCGCGCCGCTAAAACAAATGTCGATTCCCTGCCGGTCCACGTTGAGCGGTATTCCCGCGAGCGTCGCGACCGTGTCCACAATCAGCAGCGCTCCTAATTCGTCCGCTGCCTTGCGGTAATCCTCGAGGCGCTGCACGATTCCCGACGATGTCTCGCCGTGCGTCAGCCCCACAAATTTGATCTTCTTGCCCTTGCCCGCGCGGATCACGTCCTGCGGGTCCACGGTGCGCCCATACGGCGCTTCCACGCGGATCACTTTCGCCGGAATGCGCTCGGCGATCACCGCCATACGCTCCGAAAACGCGCCGTTCACGCACACAATGCACTCGTCGCCCGATTCCAGCACGTTGGCGACCGCCGCTTCAATACCTCCCGATCCGGACGCGGATATGGGGAACGTCAAGTGGTTGTTGGTCTGAAATACCCGGCGCAGCAGCGTCTGCACGTCGTCCATCATCGCCGTAAACCACGGATCCATGTGCCCCACAATCGGCGCAGCCATGGCTCGGTACACGCGCGGGTCCACGCACGAGGGGCCCGGCGTCAACATTAATCGCTCCGGCGGCAAAAGCTCGCCGATTTCTCCACTCATCGTTCTGCCTCGTATCTTAAAAATTTTCTTCCCCGGCTCGCGGACCGCATCAGCAAACGCGCGGCGGTCGCCTGCGGGATGAAGTGCAACCTATGAGGCTACTAGTCTCCTCAAATCTTCCGGCTTGGTCAACTTCCAATATGGATTTCGGATGGTTCGCGCGACATTTCGCTTCGCAGCGAAAATATTTTTTCGCCGTTCCCGCCAACATAGCGAAAAACCCGTATTTTCGGTGCTAACGGGTATTAGCGGATTCGCAACCGCGTCTTCGCCGTGTTGAACGGCCTATACCCCTATGCTAAATTGACAATTCGGCGCGAAACGCGAATGACAAATCAAAAAATCAGCACGGCCAACCGGCCGAACGTCTCGCGTGTGGAAGTGTACTGGCACACGGTGAAGTATCGCACCGTCGTGCTGTACATCGTCGTGCTCACCGCCATCGTTTTGTCGCTGACCTATTTGGTTTTCCCCGAAGCATCGAGCAAAATCATGCAAGCCATCGACCACGCCGTTGCACCTCCCAATACAGGCGTAGCAACGCAGCCCGGCGGGCGCCAGGCGCGCTTCATCAATCTCGATGGCAAAGTGCAGGTCAAGAAAGCCAATTCTGTGCAGTGGGTCAACGCCGATTACCAAATCACTCTCGATAAGGGCGATCTGATTCAAACCGGCTCCGAAGGCGTTGCCCGCATCGTATTTGCCGACGGCACCACCTACACCGTCAAGGGCGACACGCTCGTCACTGTCGAGGAAAACGTCGTGAATCAGAACCAAGCCTCGCAGGTCGGCGTGCACATCACCTCCGGTCAAGTGGATTTGCTCACTGGCAGCTGGCCGGTAGCCGGTTCGAAAGCGCAAGTTTCCTTTGAGAATGCCGTTGCTTCGGTCAATGCCAATAGCCGCGCGGCCGTCGTCAGCGATCCGAAAAACAACGAACAACAGATCACCATCGATACCGGCAGCGCGGTTCTGGACCGCGGCGACCAGCACGTGGATATCGGACAGTACGAACGCGCCACCTTCCCCGTGAAAGGCGGCGACGTGGTGACCACTCAAATCCTTGCCCCGCCGGACCTCGTCTCGCCGCTTGATTTGCAGCCGATTATCGTCCCCGATCCCAAGCACTCCCCGGTGCATTTCCAGTGGAGCGCTTCGCCCACCGCAAAAACGTATGAAATTCAGGTGGGTACCACCACCATGTTTAATCACGTGGTCGTGGACCAGAAAACCTCCGATACCTTTTATGACGCCACGGGACTCGCCCCCGGAGATTATTTCTGGCGCGTGCGGGCGATCGACGATAAAGGCAACTTCAGCGATCCCAGCGATTCCTATAAATTCATTCTCGCAGCGCAGGGGAAAGAGCAGCAGATGCTGCTGCAGGTGGATGACACCGAACTGGAAGGCAACGTAGTCGAGGTGATCGGCCGCACCGAGCCCGGGGCGGCACTGATCATCAATGGCGAACAAGTGGCGGACATGCAGCCCGACGGTCGTTTCCGTTTCTTTACCCAGCCAATGACGCGCGGCAGCCATACGATCGTGATTACCGGGCAAAACCGAAGGGGCGGAACGGCTATCAAACGCGTCGATGTTGTAATTCCATAATTCCGAAAAATTTCAGAAGCGTGCGTCGCCGCAGCGGCGCTGCAAGTGGCTCTGAGGGGGAAGCACTAAGTGAATAAGAACGGCTACAACATGCGGTCGGTCTTCAGTCTGTTTTCATCCGACCTGGCAATCGACCTGGGCACCGCAAACACGCTGGTTTTCGCGAAATCAAAGGGCATCGTCGTCAACGAGCCTTCCATCGTCGCCATTAATAAGAATAGCGGCGAAGTGGTTGCCGTAGGCCGTGAGGCCAAGGAAATGCTCGGCCGCACTCCCGGCAACGTGGTGGCCATCAAGCCTATGAAGGACGGCGTCATCGCCGACTTCAAAGTCACTGAAAAGATGCTCACCTATTTCATCCAGAAGGCCCACAATCGCCGCGTTCTCGTCCATCCACGCATCGTCATCGGCGTTCCCAGCGAGATAACTCCGGTTGAAAAGCGCGCCGTGCAAGACTCCGCCTATCGCGCCCGCGCCAGCGAGGTCTATCTCGTCGAACAGGCCATGGCCGCTGCCATCGGCGCCGGTCTTCCCATCGAAGAGCCTTCCGGCAACATGGTCGTGGATATCGGCGGCGGCACCACCGATATCGCCGTCATCTCCATGAGCGGCATCGTCTACTCGCGCTCGGTCCGCGTGGCCGGCAACGAAATGGACGAATCCGTGATGCACTACCTGAAGCGCAAATACAATTTGCTGGTCGGCGAACGCACCGCCGAACAGATCAAGATGGAGATCGGCTCGGCTTACCCTCTCGAAAAACCTCTCACGCTGGAAGTAAAGGGCCGCAACCTGATCGAGGGCGTTCCGCGCACCGTCACCATTGACGACAGCGAAATCCGCGAAGCGCTTTCCGAAAATATCTCCACCATCGTTAACGCCATCCGCGTCGCCCTCGAACGCACTCCGCCAGAGCTTTCCGCGGACATCAGCGACCGCGGCATCGTGCTCACCGGCGGCGGCGCGCTGATCAAGAATCTCGACAAGCGCATCCGGGAAGAGACCGGCCTGCCCGTTTCCATCGCCGATGACCCGCTCGCTTCCGTGGTGCTCGGCACCGGCAAAATGCTCAGCGACTTCCGGTTGCTGCGCCTGGTATCAATAGATTGATTCGATAGACTGACTCGAGAAACTGACTCGATCGATTGATTCGATCGGCTGATTAGGGATCCCGTCGTATGAGTATGCCGTCGAAGTTGCAATCTCGGTTTTCCGCGCGGCGCAAGCAACGCTCCAGGTCGCCGCTGTTCCAATCGCCTTTGACCCTGTGTCGCCTGCGTCACATGGCCGCGGAATTCCACGATGCCTGAAATCCTTACGCGTCATCGGCCGCTCACTCTTTTGGCAACGCTTGTGGTTGCGCAAATCCTGCTGCTGGCGTTTCAGATCAAGCGCCACAACAACGTCCGGCTGATCCGCTATTGGGTCTCAGAGGTCGTCACGCCCGGCGAAAAGGGCGCCAGTTCCACATTCTCCGGCATCGGAGGCATATGGAGCGGTTACGTCGCGCTTCGCGGAACGCACGCCGAGAATCTGCGCTTGCAGCAGCAAGTCGGCCAGCTAGAACTTCGAAATCAGGAACTGGAAAACCAGGCCGCCGAGGCGAAGCGTTTGAGCGTGCTTCTCGATTTTCGCGATGCGCACCGCGAGGCCCCCATGCTCGCGGCGCAAGTGATCGGCGGAAGCGCGGACATCTCGACGCATACGCTGTTCATCAACAAAGGTGAGCGCAGCGGCATTCGCCGAAATGATGCGGTGATTACGCCCGCGGGCATCGTCGGCAAAATCGTCGAGGTTACTCCCAGCACTGCGCAAATTTTGCTGGTCAACGACCGTGATAGCGGCGTCGGCGCGCTTTTTGCCGACACCCGCACCCAAGGCATTCTCAAGGGCGACGGCGATCCTGAACCGGTGATGTCCTACGTTACCAACGATGAAAAGGTCCATCCCGGCGAAGTAATCCTTACGTCCGGAGAAGACCGTATTTTCCCCAAGGGCTTGCTCGTCGGCACCGTCGCCGGTTCCAAACCCGGCTACCCGTTCCAGACCATTTATGTAAACACCGCCGCGCGTCTCGATCGTCTCGAAGATGTCATCGTGCTCCTCTCCCAAGAGGAACTTCATCCCCAAGCCGACGAAACCGCTGGTAACGTAGTCGTCGGCCTGCCGCCCGTGCCGGCGACGCATCCCGCGGCAGAAGCTGCCAGCTCTGCCGGGAAATTATCGCCATCCGCTGCGCCTTCGGCCGCACCCTCCGTCGCGCCAAATTCCTCGGCAGCGGCCAAGCCCGACTCTCACGCCACTAAATCCGCTCAGCCCTCCACGGGACGGCCGTAATGGCCTACACCTTCAACTCCGGCATGCAGGCTGAATCCAATATCGAAGTCCATAAATATTACGGCGGCGTTGTCATCGTCGTCGCTCTTCTGGCCATTATCATTCAGGCCTTTCTCCATCGCTACGGACGCTGGTCCGAATTCGCCGATCTGCCGCTGCTAGTCACCATTTATTTTGGCGTCAGCAAGCGCAATCCTGTTTCCGGCATGTTGCTCGGCGCTTGCATCGGCATCGCGCAAGACGCGCTCAGCCACGACAATCCCATCGGCCTCTACGGAATCGCCAAGACCATCGTCGGATTTATAGCCTCGTCGGTCGGCGCTCGCATCGACACGGAACATCCACTTAGCCGCTTCGCCCTTGTGTTCGTGCTGTTTCACGTCCACCAGGCCGTACTCGCCTTCACTGAACGCGTCCTGCTCGATCGCCCCACGCCATTTTTCACCGTCCACTTGCTGATCGTCTCGCTCGTCAGCGCCACCGTCGCCGTAATTCTCTTCTCGCTCCTCGACCGCCTCCGCCGCCAGTCGTGACGCGCGCGATCACCGTAGAGCGAACCGAAAAGAATGTGCTTGCGACCGCGTGCGTGTTAGAGGCGCTGGCAAGTCGACGGTGCGGTAGGGAAAGGTCGAGGACCTGCCGTGCCGCCGCTAATCAGTGAGACTCGCGCTCCGATGCCTTTGCAACTCGAATCAATCGTCCCAGAGCCTGATTGTATGACGCGGACGGTTTCACCCGATCGGCATGAGCGAGCATCAATTCCCTATGCACCTCTGGCGTTCCCACGGTGATAAATCGCTGCTTGCGAAGCGGCGAGCGGCTTCCCTTCGCTTTCGGACCGCGCCCGCGAAGGCGCGGAAATCGTGATCGAGCAAGATGCGCGTCGTGTCGCCGTGCTGCACGCCGCTGAGCCGTTGCGCCGCACCACCCCCGAGTGCATCGCTTTGTTGCCCGAAGACTCGACGGCCACCACGGATCCAGGCTTCGCCGATGCGGAAGTAATCCTCACCGACCGCAAGCCCATGCAATCCACCGGCTTGGGAGCAATCCTCGATTCCAGCGTGATCGCGGAAATTACTTCGATTTTCAATCCCCGTTGACCGAATGGACATAAGCATCTTGCGAGTTGCTCTCCGCAAGTGGTAGCGTAGCCTTTCGAGTTCAGCAGTGCGTAATTTCTGAATTTCAGTGTTCCCGCTGAGTTCGTGTGCACACGCAGGGTCCCCGGCAAGCCTGCTTTGCATGCTGGGGTGTTAGAGGAGTTCCGTTGTCTTCGTGGAATGTGAACGATGGAAGGATTCCCCAGGGTCGCCTGACGCTGTTTTCGTACGTGTCGGTAGCCTTCGTAATCTTTCTCCTGGTTGGCTTCTGGAAATTGCAAGTGGTGCAGTCGGACCACTACGCCGACCTCGCTGAAAAGAACGGCATCCGCTCGATCCCCATCATCGCGCCTCGCGGCGCCATGCTCGATCGAAACGGCCGCGTGCTCGTCGACAGCTATCCGTCCTTCAGCATCCTGCTGATTCGCGACAATCCTAAGCTGATCGAAAAATATCTCCCGCAAGTCGAAACCGGCTTGAACATCACTCCGCAAGATATGAAGGAAGAGCTCGACGCCGCGCGCACCGAGCCTCGTTTTATGCCGGTGATCATCAAGCCAGAAGCCAGTCAGGCGGACATCGCCTTCGTGGAGTCCCATCGCGTCGATATTCCCGTCCTCGATTTGATGATGGTTCAGCGCCGCCACTATCCCTACGGCGAAATGCTGGCCAGCGCCATCGGGTATGTCGGGGAAGTTTCCGCCAGGGAACTCAACGCGAGCGACGGACGCTACCGCCCCGGCGACATCGTCGGAAAAGCCGGCCTCGAAAAGGAATATAACGATCAGCTCGAAGGCACCGACGGTATGCGACGAGTAGTTGTCGATAGCGTCGGCAAAGTGGTTCGCACTCTCGACAATATCGATCCCATTCCCGGCAAGCCGATCCAACTGACCATCGACTTCAACCTGCAGCAGGTCGCCGAGCATGATATGGACGGCAAGGAAGGCGCCGTCGTAGCCCTCGACGCGCACACCGGCGCGGTGCTGGCCATGGTCAGCCGCCCCACATTCAATCCCAACGATTTCTCCGTACGCATTTCGCCGCAGGAATGGAGGAGCCTCAACACCGATCCGGACACGCCACTGCTAAATCGCGCCATTCAGGCCCAGCTCGCTCCCGGCTCGGTCTTCAAAATTGTAATGGCCACGGCCATGTTGGAATCGAAAGCGATTCCTGCTACCTACACGGCCTTCTGTCCCGGTTACGCCGTTTTCTACGGGCGCACATTTCACTGCGATCATCCGCACGGCGAGGTCGATCTGCACAAAGCGATCGTTGCCTCCTGCGACGTGTACTTCTATCACGTCGGCCAGCTCCTCGGCATCGATCGCATCAGCTATTACGCCAACTCTTTGGGTCTCGGCCACGTGACGGGAATCGACCTGCCCGGCGAGGAGCCGGGGTTGGTTCCCTCCGAAGCCTGGGTCGAGCGCGTGTACCATCACAAATGGTATCCCGGCTCCACAATTTCCGTCGCCATTGGACAGGGAGCTGTCGAGGCCACGCCCATCCAACTCGCGCGCATGATCGCGGCCGTCGCGAGCGGTGGCAATCTCGTCCAACCACATTTATTGAAAGATGATCCGGACGTGAAGGCCACGCGGTTCCCCATTTCCCAGAACACCGTGGACCAAATTACCTCCGGAATGTACGGCGTGGTCAATGAGCCGGACGGCACCACTTCCGAACTTGTAAAACTCAAAGACATCGAATTTTGCGGCAAGACAGGCACCGCCCAGACGGAAAGCTACGACTTGCAGGATCGCCTCGGCAAGCACTTGAAGGAAAACGGCTGGTTCGTCGGCTACGAGCCGCGTGAAAATCCAGATATCGTAGTGGCCGCGCTGGTTCAGAAAGGCGGTTGGGGCAGCACTTCGGCCGCGCCGATCGTCCGAGACGTGGTAAAAGCCTACTACGACGAAATGCATCCCGAACAGGCCCCAGTCAGCACCGCCGAAAATAGTCCGAAAAAGCCGGGCGCAGCAAATTCCCTGGTCGCAACCACCGGAGTTCCCAGCGCGTTGGTTTTGCCTGCCGTAAGCTCCGCCGGAAAGCGCAATCGGGCAGACGCCGTGGGAGCACAACACCAGTGAACGTAGGAGCGCACCGCCAGTGAAAGATCGCCCTCGTTTTCAGGATTTCGACTGGGTTCTGCTGGCCATCGTCGGCGCTATCAGCGTCCTGGGTGTGCTCGAAATCTATTCCTCCACACACGCGAGTGCCCTGGCCGGCATGCAATGGAGACAGCTGATGTGGATCGGCATCGGCATCGTCGGCATGTGCCTGATCTCCATGATCGACTATCACACTCTGCTCGATCAGGCGCCGGCGATCTACGCCGTCGGAATCGCTAGTTTGCTGTTCGTACTCGTCCTCGGTTATTCGCGGTTGGGCGCAAGGCGCTGGATCTCACTTGGCGGCTTAGTCAATTTGCAAGTGTCAGAGATCATGAAGTTGATTATAATCATAGTGCTGGCTCGCTTCTTCACCGACGTGCGCACCGATCGCCTCACGTTGGCGGATTTAGCGAAGGTTGGCGCTTTAACCCTGATTCCGGTAGTCTTGATCTTGAAGCAACCCGACCTGGGAACGGCAATGGTTTTGGTTCCCGTGGCCGTGGTCGGAATTTTTCTCGCCGGAGTCCAGTGGAAACACTTGGCCGTCGGCGTGGTGGTGGTTGCGCTGCTCGTTCCCTTAGCCTGGAACATGCGCCGCCATCTGAAGCCGTACCAGCAGCAGCGCATTCAGACTTTCCTCCATCCCGAGGATAATCCCCGGGGGGCCGGCTATCAGATTCTCCAATCGGAGATCGCCGTCGGTTCCGGGGGCTTCTGGGGCAAGGGATTCGGTAAAGGCAGCCAGAATCAGTTGGGCTTTGTGCCCGTGCGGTATTCCGATTTCATTCTGGCCGCGCTCGCCGAAGAGCAAGGCTTCATCGGTGTTTGCTTGGTACTGCTCTTGTACCTCGGCCTGATCTTAAGGCTGGTGGACAACGCGCAGAAGGCCAAAGATCGCGCCGGCATGTATATTGTTATGGGGGTCACGGCGATCCTGGGCTTTCACGTTCTGGTGAACACGTCGATGGTAATTGGTTACATGCCGGTCACCGGCATTCCCCTGCCGCTGATGAGTTACGGCGGCTCGTCCATCGCCTTCGTATTTTTAGCGTTAGGGCTGGTGATGAACGTTCGCATGCGGCGCTTCGTCAATTGAACGAAGCTCTCTGGCATGCGCCCTCCAGGGCGCTATGCGCTTTGGAGCCGTCTAAGATGTGCCCGTGCTGGCAAAGCCTTACTCCAGCCGGAAAACAGTTTCGAGTACGTGAATTTGAGTTCTAATTTTGAGTTTTTGTGATATCGAGTTGAGGATGCACTGGATGAGGAAAGTGAATTTACATCACGGCTCTTTCCTGAGCGGCCCGAGGCAGGCGCATATGCCGCCTCGCGCAATGTCCGCCGGGCGCTATCAGCGCCCCTTCGCGACGCCGCAGTCCGCTGCTCCTCTGAGGAGTTTTTATGCCGAAGGAAATGGTTATTTCGGCGAACCCGCACGAGACGCGGGTCGCCATTTTGGAAGAAGGACAGCTTTGTGAGTATTACGTCGAACGCGAAAAAGAATTCGCTCTAGTCGGCAGCATCTACAAGGGCCGCGTAACCCGCGTGCTGCCCGGCATGCAATCCGCCTTTGTGGAAATTGGGCTCGATAGCGACGCCTTCCTGTATGTCACGGATTTCTTGGAAGGCATCGAAGAGTTCGAGCCCATCGTTGCCACCGTAGAAGACAAATCCCAGAAAATGCAGGAGCAGGGTGGCCAGGTGTTCCCCGCGAGCGGCGGGGCCGTAGCGGCCGTTGAGCCACCCGATGTCGAATTGACTGCCCCCGAAACAGCTGCTCCGCAGCCCCCTGCCGAGCCGCCGCAGCCCGGCAATACTTTCGCCGCCCCTGCGCCATCTGCGCCGCGCCAGGAATCCTCTGGCGAAAATCGAGGACGCTTTGAAGGTCACCGGCATAGCGGCAGCGGACGAGACCTCGGTCGTCGCGGCGGACGCGGCGGACGCTTTGGCCGCCGTGGCGGACGCACTGGAGACCGTCGTTTTGGCCGCGAATTGCCGCCTTCGAAATATGCCTCGCCGCGCCATCACGAAGAGCCGGCGGACCAATCCACGCCATCCGAATCGTACGTTCCGGTTCTTCTGCCCGGCGAATCGCTCGCGCGGTTTAAGGACAAACCCGCAGCTGCTCCCGAGTCAATCTCGCCGGCCGAGGACGTTTCTCCAAACGCAGCTGCCGAGGCTACGGCGCCCGAAGCACTGCTTCCGCACGAGGCGATGGCGCCGGCCGAGCCCGCGCAACCATTTAGCGATCCGACGGTCGTTGCTGCCGAATCACACTTCCGTCCGGCAACGCCCCGCTTCGAGCGTCATGAACGCAACACTTCGTTCGCATCGACTCTCGAGCCGCTGCCCGGCGAGAGCCTTGCCAAGTTTCGTCACGAGCCGCCCCCGCCCGTGCAACCCCTGCAACCCCCGGCGGAACAACGCGCCGAGCTAGCCGCTGCGCTCACCGCCGAGGACCACGAACACGAAGAGCTTCACGAAGTAGCACACGAAGAAGTTCACCAGGCTCGCCAGGAAGAATCTCGCCACGAAATCGAGCATGATCTGCACCAACAGCACCCAGACCTGTCCGAAGACGAGGCCGCCGTCATCGCCGAGCACGTGGCCGAAGCGCAAAGCGAAGAGGCCGAACGGCAGCAGGAATCCGAAGCCGCTGCTCACGAGGGTCACCCCGAACACGACGACGACCGTGACGAACATGAAGATCATCTCGCCGCCTCCGAAGCCGGCGCGCCATACGAATCCGAGCACAGGGAAGATTCGCACGAGGATTTCGAAGCGGAGTCAGAAGCAGGATCGCTTTCCGATGCCCGTAGCGAACACGAAGCCGCCGAAGAGACTGAAGAGATCGCCGCGCAAAGCGGCTCCGGCCATATCGGCGACCAGATCGACGAACAGACCGGCGAGCACGCGGGGGAGAATCTCGGCGAGCAAATCGGCCAACTTCCCGGCGAACAAATTTCACAGCCGGAATCCGAGCGCCAGCCTTTCGCAGCGCGCGTTCGCGACGATTTCCGCCCCCGCATGCAGCACCCAAACCCGCGCCGCGGACGTGATCGCGACCGCGATCGAGGGCGGCGTCCGCATCATGGACGCGGCCCCCATGGCCACCAGCGCCCGCAAAACCGCCGTCCGCAGCTCATCGCCGACCTGTTGAAGCAGGGCCAGGAAATCATCGTCCAGATCGCCAAGGAACCTCTTGGCAAGAAAGGCGCGCGCATCACCAGCCACGTCGCGCTTCCCGGCCGCTACCTGGTCTACATGCCCACTTTGGACCACAGCGGTGTCTCGCGCAAAATCGCGTCCGCCGAAGAGCGCTCACGCCTGCGCCATCTGGTCAACGATGCGAAGGGCAATGCCCCCGGCGGATTCATCGTGCGCACCGCTGCAGCTGCCGCAGCGCCCGACGAAGTTCGCGCCGACGTGGAATTCCTCACTCACACGTGGTCGGAAATCAAATCGCGCTCCGAGCAGCGCAAAGCGCCTTCCCTGCTCCACCGCGACCTGAATCTGGTCGAGCGCATCCTGCGCGACCACATGAACTCCGACTACACCGCCATCTGGGTCGATACCGAAGAGGCCTACACCAAAGTCACCGAATTCATCAGCCGCTTCCAATCGAGCCTCGCCAACCGCGTCAAGCTCTACACCAAGGAAACGCCGATCTTCGAGGAGTTCGGCATCCAGCAGGAAATCGAAAAGGGACTGCGCCCGAAAGTATGGCTGAAATCCGGCGGCTACATCGTCATCAACCACACCGAAGCTCTGGTGGCCATTGATGTCAACACTGGCAAATTCGTCGGCAAAGGATCCAATCGTCTCGAAGACACCATCGTCCGCACCAACCTCGAAGCGGCGAAAGAAATCGTTCGCCAGATGCGCCTGCGCGATCTCGGCGGCATCATCGTCATCGATTTCATCGACATGGAAGACCGCCGCAACCGCGAGAAGGTGATGGCCGCGCTCGAAGATGCGCTGCGCACTGACCGCGCTCCGTCCAAAATGCTGCGCTTCAACGAATTTGGCCTCATCGCCATCACCCGCAAGCGCACCAAACAGGCTCTCGAACGCACCCTCTGCCAGCCCTGCCCCTATTGCACCGGCTCGGGCATGGTCAAATCGATTCCCACGCTCTGCTACGAGATCCAAACCGAGGCGCGCAAGATGGCTCCGGACATCGAATCCGGCAGCATCACCCTGCGCGTCCATCCGGAGATCGCCAAGGCCCTCAAGACCCGCGAATCCTCGCTCATCGAGGAGCTCGAAACCTGGTGCAAAAAGAGCGCCATCATCCAGGCCGATCCCACGCTGCACTGGGAGCAGTACGACATCTACTGATTCTGGTGCCATCCCTCGCGTCTCGAGCGAAGGGGTGGGTGCTCAGCCGCCATTCGTCGCGTCCGCCAACCGTGCAACGCCACGCTTCCACGCTGAGCCGTCATTCTGAAGCGTTCCGGCAAGGATCGCTGAAGAATCTCTCCAGGCTTTGATTCCTCGTGAAGCGCGATGGAGGCTCCGATGCGCGTTCGCACCAGGCCAAACCGGCCGTAATCGCTAGCCACGAATCACCGGTCCTTCGGCTCCACATCGCGCAGCTGGATGAGCCATTGCCCATTCACTTTCACCAGCTCGTCCACTTCCCTTCCCGCGGCGGCCACGCGCACCGGCACCTTCGGTCCGTTCCCGGCGAAGACGGTGAGCCAGTACGCCTCCATGTGTGCGTGGTTGGCGTCGGGAAATGAGACGTAGCTATTCAATAGCATGTGGTACATCGCCGGCTGTTTTTGCCCCTTGGCCGCGGCTTCGGCGGCTTGCCGGCGATAGCCTTCAATCATTTTCTCAAGCGCCGGGTGTCCCTTGACGGCCTGTTTGCCCGTGCCGAACTGCCCGTCCGGAGTGTACGTAGCCGCGTACGCATCTGGATTGAACGTATCGAGAGCGCGCACGTACATCCACATCAGCTTATCGATCTGCACGCGGTCTTCCTCGCGCATCTGCGCGGCATTCGCCGCCGCCGAAGCGCGCGCGGCGCGGTATCCAATGATCGCCACCAGTGAAAGCACCACAACGCCAGCCAATATTTTCTTCATTTTTCTGCCTCCGGTTGCGCGAACCATCGCGTGAATAGCTCGACGGAACGGCGCCCCAACTCCAGCCGGTCCGGGATTCTGCCCCAACCAGCCGAGAGAGTCCACATCTCGCTGGCGCTTCGCGGTCCTCGCTCGCCGCCTGTCGGTAGCGTCGGCGTCCCGCCGGCAATTTCGCCTCACGCTGTCAGTGCGCTCGCTCCGTCATGCCGTCATCCGGAGCCGATCGCGCGCTGTTCGCGAGCTGCGTGAGGGATCTACTATTGCGCCCCGGGGCGACCCGTCGATACACTTCGCCGGGTGATCACAACCGAACGAGTTCTCTTGCGCCCCTGGAAGGACGATGACCTCGCGCCCTTCGCGGCCATGAACGCCGATCCCGCCGTCCGCGAATTCTTCCCCGGGCTGCTCACCAGGGAAGAAAGCGACGCCTCCGCACGTCGAGCTCAATCGAAAATCGCGCAACGCGGCTTCGGCATGTTCGCCGCCGAACTACGCGCCACCGGCGAATTCGCCGGTTTCATAGGCCTTGATCCTATGGACTTTCCCGTTCCAGGCGTGAATCAACCAACTATCGAAATCGGCTGGCGGCTTGCTCGCGCCCATTGGGGCAAAGGACTCGCCACCGAAGGCGCGCGCGCCTTCGTCCACCACGCGTTCGTCCAGCTGCGTCTCGAAGAGATCGTCTCCATCACCGTCCCGGCCAATCTCCGCTCAGCCGCGTCATGGAAAAAATCGGCATGAGCTATATGGCCGCCCTCGATTTCGATCACCCGCGCATCCCCGAAGGCCACCCCCTGCGCCGCCACGTCCTGTATCGCCTGACGAGCGGCGTAGCCTCCGGGCGCTCGTGAATTGGCCGCTGCCTGATCGCCATGGCTCAAAGGCCAGCCTTGCCATGACTCAAGTCGCCAGAAATTCGGGCTCTTGCGTTTTTCTAATCGCGAGCCTGGCTGGGGTTCAGCGGATCGCTCAAAAGTTAATGAAAGTTCATGCGGGGCGGAACGCGAGGCTATACAATGCGACCCGCGCGCCGATCGAAGCCGCCGGCGTGAGCGCCCCCGAACGCGCGTAGTCTGGTCAAAAACTTTTGCTGAGGAGGCATGGATGAAACGCGCCTGGAAATCGAAGCTCCCGATCGCCGCGACCGTCGTTGCGTTGTTTTTCTTTGCGTCCGCTGTAGTGCGCGCCCGAAACGCAGCGTCCGCGAGGACCGGCGCGAATTCGCCCGCCGCGCAAGGAATGATGGGACAATCCGGGCAGGTCCAGTCAAACACGGCCTCCGGCTATCACCTGCTGAAGACCATTCCCGTCGCCGGCGACACTTTTTGGGACTATTTGAAATTTCAGCCCTCCACGCGGCGGCTCTTTATCGCGCATGGCGATCATGTTGACGTGGTGAATGTCGACACGGGGAAAATCGTCGGCACCATGGGCGGCATGGAAGGAATCCACGGAGTAGTGCTGGCGCCGCAATTCAATCGCGGGTTCGTCACTGACGGCCGGGCGGCCAAGGTATGGATTTTCAATTTGAAGACGCTGAAGGTGATCGGCAGCGCACCAGACGATAAAGATGCCGATGGCGATGTCTACGACCCGGCATCCAAGCGCGTCTTCACCATGAATGGAGACTCCGATACCTCCACGGTGATCGACGCGAAAACTGGAAAGGTCGTCGGCCACATCGCCCTGGGTGGCCAGCCGGAATTTCCGGTCGCCGATGGGCGCGGGCACGTCTACGCCAATATCGAGTCCACCAGCGAGATTATCGAAATCGATTCGCACGCGATGAAGATCACGCACCGCTGGCCGCTGGCGCCAGGCACGTGGCCGAGCGGGCTGGCCATCGACGCGAAACATCACATTCTTTTTTCCGGCTGCCGCAACAAACTAATGGTCGTCATGAACGCGGACGATGGCAAAGTGCTGGCGACCGAGCCGATCGGCCAGGGTGTGGACGCCACACGCTTCGATCCAGGAACGGATTACGCCTTTGCCTCCAACGGCGCGAGCGGCACCTTGACCGTGGTTCACGAAGATTCACCCACCTCGTTCCACGTGGTCGAAGACGTCAAGACCGAACTCGGCGCGCGCACCATGGCGCTCGATCCGAAAACGCATGACGTCTACCTGGTCACCGCGGACATCCAGCGCATCGACCACCCCGCGCCCCACACGCGTCCATTTCGCATGGCCCCCGGCACCTTCCGCGTGCTGGTGTACGGCATGAAGTAGGCCGTTTTGCACACTTCGACGGTTTCTTCCGTGTGCCGAAGTGCCGAAAGGACCTCACGCCTGCTAGGGCAACGACCCGCTGTCCAGGGGATGGGAGACGCGCTACAATTTGAACGGTTTAGCTCGTCTGCACAATCGGCCCACGAACGCAGAAAATCGAGGTGCTACACATGAAGATTGCAATCTCCGCAGCCGCGTTGCTCTTGTTTCTCGGAACGACTTCCGTTTATGCACAGCAGGACAGGCCGCAGGACAATCATCAGCAGGGCGAGCACCAGGATACCGGTCATCAGCAAGGCAAGGCAGAACAGAAGGGCGCAAAGCCGGCGCAGGAGCACGGCAAGCCAGCTCCAAGCCGCACGCAACAACACGCCGCGCGCCCACAGCAGCATCCTTCGAACCATATGCAGCACGCTGCGCGTCCGCAGCAACATCCGGTGAATCACGGCCAACAGGCGCATGCCCGGCCAGCTCCGCGCGCGCACGGCCGCATTTCCGATGCTCATTACCGAGCCAGTTTCGGCAGCCAGCACCGCTTTCACGTTAGCCGCGGCGATTACCAACACCATATGTTCCGCTATGGGGGGTACTCGTTCCGGTTCGTCGATCCGTGGCCGCCGGCTTGGGCCTATAGCGATCCGGTCTATGTGGTGTACGTGGACGGCGGATATTACATGTACGATCCCATTCATCCCGGGATTCGTATCACGCTGAGTATTTTCTAGGCTCCGCGCGGCGCCCGTGAACGGCCGCCGGGTGCGGCCGTTCCGCGCCGGTCGGCACATTTGCGCCGGTACGTCCGGATGCGCCGTCGTGCCGGCTCAGGCCTCGCATCACCGGTTCGTGCTAAATTCGTTGAGTGGAGTCGAGTCCAGCGAATTCGGATACGGTGCTGCGGGTGCGCGTGGCGAGCGACGCGGACGCAGAAACGATCGCGTCGATCACGAACGCGGCGTTTGCCATTGAGACGTTTCTCGAAGGCATGTGCACGGACGCGGCGCGTGTGGCGGACATGATGCGCCTCGGCGGCTTTCTTCTGGGTATCGACCGAAACGAGCGGCTGGTTGCATCGGTTTACGTCGAGACCCGCGGCGCGCGAGGGTACTTCGGAATGCTGGCGGTCGATCCGATGTACCAAGGCAAAGGTTTCGGCGCGCGGATGGTCCGCGCCGCGGAGGATCACTGCCGCGGGCGCGGATGCAAGGCGATGGACATCACTGTGCTGAGCTTGCGGCCGGAGCTTTTGCCGTTCTACCACCGGCTGGGCTACGAGGAAAGCCGACAAGGGGACTTTCACCCGTCGCGCCCGCTGAAATCGGACGCCAGCTGTTACAGCATCCTCATGTCGAAAAACCTCTGACGCACACGGCGAAGCAGCGCTAAATCTGGTAATCGATTTCGATGATGGACTGCAGCTCGTCGGTAATGGACTGCAAATCGGCGGACGCCGCGCCATCGGGCGAATGCAGCCCCTCGAGATGCCGGACGCGTTCGCGCAGCTCCTTCACCTGCGAAGCGACGGCTGCGAGCGCAGCGGATAGCGGATCGTGGATCAGCTTCGGGTCGGTGATCACCACGCGCTGACCTCCGCGCAATACGATGTGGCCAGGCACGCCGACGATGGTGGAATTGTCGGGCACGTCACGCAGCACCACCGAACCCGCGCCGACGCGAGAATTATCTCCCACGCGAATATTTCCGAGTACGCGCGCTCCCGCGCCGATCACCACTCCGTTGCCGATGGTCGGGTGGCGCTTGCCTTTTTCCTTACCGGTGCCGCCGAGCGTGACGCCTTGGTAGAGTGTCACGTCGTCGCCCACGATGCTGGTTTCACCGATCACCACGCCCATGCCGTGATCGATGAACAGGCGACGGCCAATCTCAGCGCCCGGATGAATTTCGATAGCGGTAAGCAAGCGCGCCACTTGCGAAAGCCAACGGGCCAGCAGGCGGAAATCACGCTCCCAAAGCCAGTGGTTGACGCGATGAAACCACAGCGCCTGCAGGCCCGAATAGCACAGCAGGACCTCCAGCACCGATCGGGCCGCAGGATCGTGCTCCAGGATCGACCGGACGTCCTCTCGCATTCCGCGAAACACATAACCTCACTTGGTCCGTGGGCCGGGTTCTTAGGCCATCGCCTCGACGGGAAGCTGCTGCGCCTCTTGCCGCAGACTGTCAAAGAGAGCGCTGGTCAAATAGCGCTCGCCGAAGTCCGGCAGCACAACCACGATCACTTTGCTGGCGTTTTCCGGGCGCTGCGCCACGCGCACGGCGGCCAGCGCCGCTGCTCCCGAAGAAATACCAACGAGCAACCCTTCCTCCAGCGCCATGCGGCGCGCCATTTCGATGGAGTCGGCGCTATTCACCTGCACCACTTCGTCGATGTAATCGGTGCGCAAAATTTTCGGAACAAATCCCGCGCCGATGCCCTGAATCTTGTGCGGCCCGGGCTGTCCGCCGGAAAGCACGGGGCTCTCCGCGGGCTCAACGGCAATCGCTTTGAACGAGGCTTTCTTCGGCTTGATGAACTCGCTAACGCCGGTGAGCGTACCTCCGGTGCCGATGCCGGAAATCAGGATATCCACTTTGCCGTCGGTATCGTTCCAAATTTCGGGGCCGGTGGTCTCGAAGTGGATTTTCGGATTCGCGGGATTATCGAATTGCTGCAGCATGTAACCGTTGGGAGTTTGCTTGACCAGCTCTTCCGCTTTATTGATCGCGCCCTTCATGCCCTTGGGGCCAGGCGTAAGCACCAATTCCGCTCCGAATGCGCGCAGCAGGACGCGGCGCTCCAAGCTCATCGTCTCGGGCATGGTCAAAATCAGCTTGTAGCCTTTCACCGCCGCAACGAATGCCAGCGCGATGCCGGTGTTGCCGCTGGTGGGCTCGATCAGAACCGTCTTACCGGGAGTAATTTTCCCGGCTTTTTCCGCTTCATTGATCATGCTGACGCCGATGCGGTCTTTCACGCTGGCGTTGGGATTGAATCCTTCGAGCTTGGCCAGGACGGTGGCCTTGGAACCCTTCGTGACTTTGTTCAATTGCACCAACGGTGTCTTGCCAATGAGTTCGGTGACGTCCTTCGCAACTTTCATCTATTTCGTCCTTTCGCGTGTGATCGAATGCATCGGATGTGTGGCGTCCAAAAATCGTTTGCCGCAGACAGCCCGCAGCAGACACCCTCAGCTAAAATTCCGCCGTTCCGCCCCACCTTCGCGTTTTGCTGCCGCCGATTTGACCACATCTGGCGCACGCGGGGCCAGCGAAAATGGTTCTCGATCGAGAAGGCTCGGTCCCGTCGAAAAACCTTCGCGCGGTTGAAGCGGAGCGAAAGGAAGCGCTTACAAACGCCACCATTTTTCACGGGACCAAGGGTCCGCGCTTTTGCCGACCGACTCCCGGAAATAACCTGTCAGACGCTGAAGCGCTGCTCGCGGAACGGGTCGCCGTACATGCTATAGCCGTTCTCTTCCCAGAAGCCCGGTGCATCTCTTTCCATGAAATCGAGGCCACGAACCCATTTGACGCTCTTCCAGGCATAAAGATGCGGCACGACCAGGCGCAACGGATAGCCGTGATCCGGCGGCAGCGGCTCGCCATTATGCTTTAGGGCGAAAAGAGTGGTGGGACGCATCAGATCGGCGAGCGGCACGTTGGAGGTGTAGCCCTGCTCGGCCAGCACCATCACAAACTTTGCGTCGGCCGTCGGCTGCACCAACTTGGCCACCTCGGCGAACGGCACGCCTTCCCAGCGCACGTCGAAGCGGCTCCAGCGCGTCACGCAATGCATGTCCGCGGTGACTTCTTTCATGGGCAGTCGCGTGAATTCGTTCCAGGTAAGGCGCAGCGGTTTTTCCACCAGACCTGCGATGCGAAAATCCCAAGTTTGCGGATCGAACGGAGGGACGCTGCCTTCATGCAGCACCGGCCATTTCAGCGTCAGCGATTGGCCCGGAGGCAAACGGCCAGCGTCGCGCATTTCTCGCTCGAGCCGCTTGCGCTCCGTGGTTTCGCCGAAGACCATGGTCGCTTTCCTGAGAGCCAGCCCCTCTACTCTATCTCAATCTCAATCGCGACGTCGCCGACGAACTGAGCCGAAATATAGCGGACGCGTGAGGGTGGTGACATGCCGCCCGAACGGGTCAGGAACGTATCACCGTCACGAGCGAGGTAAACTTTGGTAAGGGCCTTCAGCGAGTGCGCTGATTTGCAGGAATGAGGAACGCTTCACCGGCGGTCCCACCGCTGCCGTCTCTCGCGAACTTAGTGCTGACTAAAAACGAATGGCCAAGTCATCGGTCACGACGTAAATAATCACGGCTGCTAAACAAAAGAACAGAGCCACCCATACACGCCAATCACGATGCGCACGTCTCCAATAAGGACCAGGGGAGTGCGGAATATGTTCGCCATCCGGTATTCCGTGCCCGTGGTGCTCGTGTTTTTTTTCATTCACTGGTTCGCTCTCTTCTACGTACGCCCCACGCGCGGGTACTGATTCTCCTCCCGGGTGCCGCGTTCGGAGCATCCTCGGCGGCATGATAACCTCTCGACGCCTCACGCCGGAGAATTTTTTGCCCTCGGTCCGCTCCTGCAGCCGAGCATAGGCAGCGACGCAGAAAGGCTCGGGCGTCCGTGAGCCACCCGCCCAAACGTTAGCTCTAGAGCGTGCCTGCTACACGTTGCGCTATCCGTCGTAGGCGACGGCGCGCTGGCGATCGACGAAGAGACGCCCGAAGACAGCTCCGAAGATGATGCCGCCAATGTGAGCCATGTAAGCGACGCCGCCCGTCTGCACGTTGGCTACCGCGCCGAAGCTGAAAAGTTGGATCACGAACCATACACCGATCAGCAACGCGGCGGGGATCAGCGTGACGCGCACAAACACGAAAATCCATAGCAGCGAGCGAATTTCGTCGCGGGGATACATGACGAGGAACGCTCCCATCACCGCGGCAATCGCGCCGCTCGCGCCCAGGCTGGGCACTGTGGAGTGAGGGCTAACGGCGACCTGCGCCAGCATCGCCGCCGCGCCGCCAATCAGATAGAACGCCGAGTACCGCAGCGGATTCATGGCGTCTTCTATCTCCGGGCCAAACGCCCACAAGAAGATCATGTTTCCGATGATGTGTGACCAACTTCCGTGTAGGAACATCGCCGTGAGGATGGTGATCCAGTGGTGGCCGGCGACGATGTTGGCGGGAACGGCCGCCCACTTCAGCACGAACGCATCGCCTCGAAGCAATTCTTCGACAAACACAAGCACATTGATAACGATGATGGAAAGGGTAACGACGGGGAAATGAACGGGGCGCCGCGACGCGTCCGATAACGGGATTACAGTTCCCACGTTCAAGCCTCACTATCGAGATATGCGCTTCTTTGCCAGACCGCAAGCCGGGGTGCCGAACCGTCCTCTGATCTCGAACAGATGATCTGGAACAGATGATCCGGAGCAAATGTTCCGAACAGATCATCCTGAACAGCCGGACACAATCCGGCACGCCCGCTGCGGGTGTCGTTGCCTACGCTGTCTTTGGGACCATTGTGCGCGCGGCCAGTGAAAGCATCAGGCGAGTGATCCCGCTGAAGAGCATACTGATGCCCACCAGCGTGCCAATCACCCATTCCGTGCTCGACGGCCACGTTCTCCAAATCATGACCGCGAGGATGAAGGTGATGACTCCGTCGAACATCAACCAGCCTGAGCCCGGCATCGGGCGGAGTCGAAACGACAAGGCGAACTCGAGAATTCCCTCGACCAACAGATAAATCGCCAGCGCCAAGGTGAGGGACGCGAGTCCGGCAACGGGGTGAATCAAGATGTAAGCGCCGATCGCGACGTAGAGAACGCCCAGAAGCAATTCCCAAGTGAATCCGCCCGCGCTTCTCGTATACCAGGCAAATACCAAATGAGCTGCACCGCTCAGAATCAGCAGCCAGGCGACAATCAACGCGACGGCGACTCCGGCAGCGGGGGGAACGGCAATTGCCACAATGCCCGCGAGGATCATCACGACACTCAGTCCGATCGACCATCCGAGAGACTCTTTCACGATACTGCGAATAGATGTCGCGCCCATTTCTTCTCCTTCCGGGACCCCGGCGGATCGCTGCACATTGTGCACAGCGCTAACGTTGGATTTGGGAGATGGTATTTGCGTTGCCGGAGGTCACATAGACGGCAATCAGCCTAGCTTGCCGTTGATAGAGAAGTACGCCTTACCGGGTGCAAAAGCAACTTTTTCGTTAGTCAGCGGACGGGCGACGCTTGGGCAGGCCGGCGCCGTGCAGCAGCACAGGAACAAGCCGGTAAAACGCTTGTGATATGATCGCTAATTCACGATCAATCGCATTTATTCAATCAATGACGAGGAGTTCTGACTTGAGCGCTCGAATTCTGAATGGAAACGCGATTCGGGATCAGATTTACGGAGAACTTGCCGGCGAAATCGCCGCGCTGGCGAAACAGGGAGTGCGTCCCGGACTGGCGGCGGTGCGCGTTGGCGACGATCCGGCGTCGAAGCTGTACGTGAACAGCAAGATTTCGGCCTGCGAAAAGCTGCAGCTGGCGAGCTTTCACGTCACGCCGCCGGCTTCGACCAGCACTGAAGAGCTCCTGAAAATCGTCAACGAACTGAACAACCGCGACGACGTGGACGGCATTCTGGTCCAGATGCCGCTGCCCAAGCAGATCGACTCGAAGAAAATTCTGGACGCGGTGATTCCGGCGAAAGACGTGGACGGATTCCATCCCGTGAATGTGGGCAATCTGGTGGCGAACCGGCCAGCGCTGGTGGCCTGTACTCCCGCGGGCGTGATGGAAATTTTGCGGCGCAGCAACATTCCGATCGAAGGCGCCAACGCGGTGGTGATCGGGCGCAGCGACATCGTGGGCAAACCGCAAGCGCTGCTGCTGCTGCACGCCAACGCGACCGTGACCATCACTCACTCGAAGACCAAAGATCTGCCGGGAATCGCGCGGCGCGCCGATATTATCGTGGCAGCGATCGGCAAGGCGGCGATGGTCACGCCGGATTTCGTGCGTCCCGGCGCGACGGTGATCGACGTGGGGCAAATCGTGATCCGCGACGCAAAGGAAGCCGAGCGAATCTTCGCGAAATTTCCGGAGAAGCTGGAATCCTTTCGCAAAAAGGGATCGGTGCTCGCGGGTGACGTTCATCCGGAAGTGGTGGAAGTGGCGGGCGCATATACGCCCGTGCCTGGCGGCGTTGGCCCGCTGACGATCGCGATGCTGATGAGCAATACGGTGAAGGCCGCCCGCATGCGCCGCGGATTGCGCGCACCGGCGGCGGCTCCCGCTCGCGGCTGATGGTCCGCGTCGGCCTGACCGGCGGGATCGCTTCCGGAAAATCCACGGTGGCCGGGATGCTGCGCGACCGCGAATATCCGGTGCTGGACGCGGATTCGCTGGCGCGCGAGCTTCTGGAACAGGGCCAGGACGCCTACAACGAAGTGGTCTCCCATTTCGGCAGCGGCATTCTGGCGCCGGGCGGCGCAGTGGACCGCAAGAAACTCGCCGCGATTGTCTTTTCCGACGCGCAGCAGCGCGCCAAGCTCAACCAAATCCTACATCCACGCATCCGAGATGTGGTCGCCAAGTGGTTCGCGATGCTCGATCGTCCTGGTGGGCCGGAGCTGGCGTTTGAGGACGCGGCGCTGATTCTGGAATCAGGTGGGCGCGGCGAATTCGACCGAATCGTGGTCTGCTGGTGCCGGCCCGAGCAGCAACTGGCGCGGCTGCTCGAGCGCGGCATGGCTGAAGCGCACGCCCGCAGCCGCATCGCCGCGCAGATGCCCATCGACGAAAAGCGGAGCCTGGCCGATGAGGTAATCGACTGCTCGGGGGCGATGGAAGAAACCGAGCGCCAGCTCGACGCCGTGCTCGATAAACTGAAACGAGGATAAGGAAACAGCGATGCGATCCAGCCGCGCGCGCGCAATTCGGTTGCTTGCCATCGGATTGATGATCGGCCTGGGCGCGTATTGGATCGGCTCGCGCTACGGCCAGCACACTCCGGTGTACGTCGGCGCTCTCGCTCCCGCGCCACCACCGCAAAAAATTTCCGAAAATTCGCCCGAAGTGCCGCTGGGACTCGATCCCATCGAAGCGGAAAATGTGCGCATCTACAAGGATGCCGCGCCAGCGGTCGCAAACATCGTTACACATGCGGTGCAGTACGATTTCTTCATGGATCCGATGCCGGTGGAGGGCGCCGGCTCCGGATTTTTGATCGACACCGACGGGCACGTTTTGACGAATTATCACGTGGTGGCCGGCGCGCAGACGATTCAGGTGACCATGGGCGATCAGTCGCGCTACATCGCCAAGTTTATTGGCGCGGACACGCGCAACGACATCGCGCTCCTGAAAATCGATCTGAAGGGGCGCAAGCTGACGCCTTTGCCGCTGGGCGATTCGCGCGATCTGATCGTGGGACAGCGCGTGCTGGCGATCGGCAACCCGTTTGGATTTCAAAGCACGCTGACTACCGGCGTGATCAGTTCGCTTGGACGCACGGTGCAGACCGACGAAAACACGTTCATCGATCAGGCGATCCAGACCGACGCGGCCATCAATCGCGGCAATTCCGGCGGCCCGCTGCTGAATACGCACGGGCAGGTGATCGGCATCAACAGCGCGATATTTTCTCCCAGCGGCACAGCAGCGGGAATTGGTTTTGCGATTCCGATCAATACGGCCAAGCGCGTGGCGCAGGAATTGATTGCCACCGGTCGCGTGGTCCACGCGACGCTCGGCGCGTCTGGACGCGCGATCTGGCCGGGACTGGCGCAGGCGCTGAATCTGGGCGTGGATCAGGGAATCCTCATCGAAAGCGTGACTCCCGGCGGGCCCGCCGCGCAGGCGGGAATCCGCGGAGGAAATCGCGTGATCCTGGCGGGCTTGCAGCAGTTAACCATCGGTGGCGATATTCTGGTGGCCATCAATGGCAAAGCGGTGACCGACCAGAGCGATTTGACTCTGCTGCTGGATCGCGCGCAGCCCGGCGACATTGTTACGCTGACCGTCATGCGCAATGGAAAAAAGATGGATGTGCGCGTGAAACTGGGGCAGCAGTGAGTCAGCGGAAGGTCATTGCTGATTTAACCGGGCGTTACGGAATTTCACCGCCGGCTCGATCGCGACGCTGCTGCTGGAGAGATTCTTCGTCGCTGTCCTGCTCGGAATCACAACGCGCAATCACACAGAGCTGCGTGCCACAAGAGGGCGTCATTCTGAGCCCCGCTTACACGGCGAAGAATCCCGCTTGCCGGCAGGATTGGCCAAGATCGGCCCTTCTTCACTGTCGCTCATTGCCGCTAACGCGGGGTTTAGTGGCTGTTGCCGTTGTTCCGCGGCTGGGTCGGCGCAGAAATTTCTTGCGGGCGCTCGCGCCATTCGGCGCGGATTGCGTCGCGTTGCCGCTCGGTCTTAGAAAACCATGATTCGGCGATATCGCGGACGCGCTCCAGCGCGGCTTGCACTTCCGTTTGCTTCGCTCTGACCGTTTCGCTATCGGCGTCGATCGGCACGCGAATGGGCGGCGCGACAAACATCACCACGCGCGAAAAAGGATACGGCAGGCGGAAGCGGTCCCAGGATTTGCGGAACGTGTGGCCCCATTTCACGCCGATGTGAAACACGGAGATCGGCTGCCCCGTGCGGCGCGCAAGAATCACGGCGCCAGGCTTGGCAACGTAACGCGGGCCGCGAGGGCCGTCAATGGTGAGCGCCACGTGGCGGCCATCTTCCAGATGATGGGCCATCGCGGAGAGCCCCTCGATGGCGCCGCGTGTGGAGCTGCCCTGCGCGGTGCCGAAGCCGAGGCGCTCAATCACGCGGCGCGTCCACTGGCCGTCGAAATTGACGGTGTTCAGCACCACGATGTCGCGCTTTTTCCAGATCCATACAGCGGGGAAAATGCAGCGATGCCAGAACGCGCCGATGGCGGGCTCAGCCTTATCGCGAAACTGAGAAGCGTTGTGCACGCCGACGATCTCGACGCGCAGAGTGGGTCCAATCAAGCGCAAAGCCCAGTAGACAATCCCCGCGACGACGGGCACTTGCATCTGCCGCCAGCGCGACATCTTCGACGTGGGCACGCCGGACGAAGACTTCTCGGGTGATGAGGACGCAGCGCCTTCGGCGGGCGAGCCGGATTTCGAGAGGGTAGCCACTGCTGTATAGTATAGGCGGTCCTAATGCATCTGAATTTTCAAATCAGGCGCGCTGCCTCAGCAGCAATGCGCGCGATGCACGGCCTCCAGTCTGCTGGGCTGCTGGTGATCCTTGTCTCGCTGCTTTCGTCGGCGGCGGGCGCGCAAAACTCCCCCACACAACCGATTGGACGCATCCAGGGACTGGACGTTTCAGTAGACGGAGGCACAGCCGCAAGCGTTGCCACGGCCGACGAGATTCCGAGCATTAACGTCTCCAACGGCAGCGTGGTGACCGTCCATTCCGGGAAGGCGCGGCTGACGCTACTTTCCGGAGGCGAATTGGACATCTGCGGCCCGGCAAAGTTCACCATGCTGACCTCCGGCAGCGACATCACGGTGGCGCTCAACTTCGGGCGCTTGCACGTGCACCTTCCCGCAAACACGTCACTGCGCATTTTTTCTCCGACGGTCATCGCCACACCGATCGATATCAACGGCGGATCGCGCGACGTGACCATCGGACTCGATCTGAACGACTCGCTGTGCGTGCTGGCCACCAGCGGAGCGATTCAACTCGAGCATCAGTTCACCGGCGAAAAACTGATCGTCCCGCAGGCGGGCGAATTTTTCCTGAACGGAGGAACTCTGGTGCCTGTGGCGGGCAAGCCGGGGAGCTGCGGGTGCGTTCCGATGGAAACGCACGCCCCGCCGCAAGCTCCGGCGAAGATTCCGGAATTCGCGCGCGCGGCCGCGGCGGCGCAACCGAGCATGTCCGAAGTGCCGCCCGCGAGCACTCGCGCCGCCGAGGCGCGCTCGGATGCGCCGGCGGCTCAAGCGACGGTGCAACCGGGCGCGGTGTTCTTGATTCCCGTGTACGCGAACGATTCTCATCCGATCGCCATGCCGCACGACGAAACGGTGGGGAGTGCACCCTCGGTGGGCGAAACGCTGCACGGAGACGTCACGCCAGTCCTGGCCTTCATGGCGTCCGCGCCTCCGCCGCCGTCCCAAGCCGAGGCGGAAATGATGCTGCTAGTCAGCGAAGCTCGCGAATCCCCCGATTGGGAATTCGATGGCCACGTAGACGCTCCAGCCTTCGTCACGGCGATGCAGCATGCGCTGGGAGAAACGCCCGCTATCGGAGCGATTCAGCCGCGGAAAAAGAAGCGCGGATTTTGGGCTTCGTTGAAGGCGCTGTTCTTCGGAAAAGTTGAAGCGGATAGCAGCCAGCAAGCGGACGCCCGCTAGACAAGGTCTGGCGCAGAGTCCCTCGGGCGCTGCGCGCCCTCAGGATGACGATCCTCGTCGGATTGTCACATTCCTTCGTAGTTCGGTCCGCCGCCGCCCTCGGGCGGAATCCAATTGATGATTTGATAGGGATCGGCAATGTCGCAGGTTTTGCAGTGGACGCAATTCGCGGCATTGATTTTGAGCTTTGGCTGACCCTGATCCGTAACCATCTCGTAAACCGCAGCGGGGCAAAAATACTGGCAAGGGTTCCCGTATTCGCGCACGCAGCGATCCGCGCAAATATTCGGGTCAAGCACCACCAGGTGGCAGGGCTGATCTTCTTCGTGGCGTGTCCCGGAGTGGTAGACGTCGGTTAACCGGTCGAAGGTGAGCTTGCCGTCTCCCTTGAAGCGCGTGGATTGATCGACCAGTGTGCGGTCGCGGTGCAACAGACGATAGTCCTTATAGCCCGGCTTGGATTTCATGGGGTCGATCAGGCCGCGCCCGCCGGTGACGAATTGCAATCCAGCGTGCATCAGCCCCTTCCACAATCCGCCGTGGAAGCCCTGATGAAAATTCCGCACCGTCCACAACTCTTTTTTGAGCCAGCTTTGATCGATTTTCGCGGCGTACGCGGAGAGCTTTGCGGCTGAGGTATCTCCCACGCAGAGCGCTTCGTAGATCGTCTCGGCGGCGAGCATGCCGCTTTTAATGGCGGTGTGAATGCCTTTCAGCCGCTGCGAGTTCAGGAAGCTGGCGGAATCGCCGACGATCAGTCCGCCATCGACAAAATTTCGCGGCATGGAATACCAGCCGCCGTACGGAACGGTTTTCGCTCCGTAGCGGACCAGCTTCCCGCCTTCCAGTATTCGCTTCACGTACGGATGTGTTTTAAATTTCTGAAACGCCGCGTGCGGATCGAAAAGCGGGTTGTGGTATTCAAGCGCGACGACCAGTCCCAGCGAAACGCGATTGTCACGCATTCCGTAGACCCAGCCGCCGCCGTAAAGATCGGACGTCAGCGGCCAGCCCAGCGTGTGCGCCACGTAGCCGGTGTCGATGCGCCCCGGAGGGACCTCCCACAACTCCTTGATACCAAGCCCGTAGATTTGCGGATTCAAGCCGCCCAGATTCAATCGCTCGACGAGCTGCTTGGTGAGCGAGCCGCGCGGCCCTTCGGAGAGCACCGTCACTTTCGCGCGCAGCTCGTAGCCCGGAGTGAAATTCGATTTTCGCTGCCCGTTCTTATCGACGCCCTTATCTCCGGTGAGCACGCCGGCGATGCCGTTCTTATCGAACAGCAGCTCCTGCCCGGCAAATTCCGCGAACACGTTGATGCCCTTCTGTTCCACCAGCCCGCCGAGCCATTTCACCAGCTTGTTGAGCGACACGACGTAGTTGCCATGATTGCGAAGCGGCGGCGGCGTGATCGGCAGCTTGAACGAACTATTTTCGGTGAAGTAATAAGCCGCGTCGCCGGTAACAGGCGTATCGAGCGGCGCGGATTTTTCGAAATCGGGCACCAGCTCGCGCAGGGCGCAGGGATCCATGATCGCGCCCGAGAGCTGATGCGCGCCTATTTCGCGCGCTTTCTCGAGCACGTAAATACTCTCCGTGGAAAGCGCGGGAGACTCTTGCGCCTGCGTGTGGCGCTCGATCAGGTTGGCCAAGTGCAGCGCGCACGCCAGGCCGGCGGGGCCGGCGCCCACGATCAGCACATCGGCGTCCAGCCGCTCGCGTTCGATTTCAGTTTTGTCGGGCATCGGTTGCTAACCGTAGCATAACGCGACCGGGAAAAGTCTGCTCCTTCGCGGGCGTGGCGGAGCTCGAATTCGCTAACACAATCTCGGTCAGGGAATGCGTTCCGCTATCAGTGTTTGTGAAAAATATCTTTGCGAATGTCCGGCCAAAATTCCTTGGCAATGTTGTTCAGCGCGGCGGATTCGAGCTGCGTCCCCCAGCCTTCGCTGATTTTCACCATGCCGCGCTCCTGTGGCGGATAATACGCAGTGGAGAGCGCCGACGACGCGAAATCTCCGCAGACTTCCCCGCAGTTGAACGTGTTCTTGCCAGAATCCGAGTAGGTCACCACCACGCGGGAAAGCGAGTATCCGAGCCGGTGAAAAAACCCGCCGTGGCCCAGTGTGAAATAGCGCGCGTCCTCGTGAGTGAGGACCGGCACGATTGCTTCGCTGAAATATGAATTGGAAATCCCGTCCAACATGCCGCGCCAGTAGTATCGTCCGTAGGCCGCTCCCCCGCTGCCCAACTCCGGATATTCATCGAGCGCGTAACTCTGCGCCGCCAGTACGCCGGTCCAAGCAAAAGACGAATAGTCGAAGCTGTCTTCCGTGGCCATCCAGAACTTTTCCTTGGGAGTCATGGGCTTGAACTTCACGCCGGGACTCACGGCCGCGAAGTTTGGCACGATCTACATCATGCGTTTGGTCTGCTGGGGCTCAGCCGCGGATGAACTGCTGGGCTGCGGCGCTTGCGGCAGTTTTTTCTGCTGCTTCGAGTCTTTTTCCCGCTTCGAGGAAGCTGCGGAGCTCTGCGGTTTGGCGTCGCCCTGCGCGCTAGATTGAGCCGCTGTGCTATTCGCGCTCTGCGCTCTCGGAGAATTCGATTGCTGAGCGGCCCCGGAATCCGCCGCAGGCAATCTCTGGGGCCAGACACACGCCGGAATCAAGAGCAACGCCAGCGCGGCACTCGCAGATCGAATCGAAGGTGACATTACGGACCTTTCGCATATTTATAAGATTTTCGGCATATCGCAACGAGCCGTGTTCCTTTTCGCCAGGGCAAACTACATACGGCTGACCCTCGCCTGAAGTACGCTCGCTTAGATGCATCCGCAGACCGATCGGCGAACTCCACGGGTCGAGAGATTAGGGCTCGCGGCGGGATTGGCGCGGACGCGGGCGTAGGCTATACTGGCTCGCGAAGCTGATGCGCGCCGGCAAGGTAATTTTCAGGCTGGCGGCAAGTCTCCGGTCGCGTGGGGTACGGAGGCGCGAGCCAAGCAGGATTCCTAATTAAAAGTATTTTCCCGAGGCACACAGTGCCGGTGTCGTTCGGGCGGCAGTGCAAATTTGCGCTGAAGGACGACTCTCCAACAAGATGGTGCAACAGGCAGGTCTTGATCGGGACCATTCGACCACCGAGTCCCGCGCCATTCCTGGCGAAGTCGCAATCGTCGGCGGGTCCGCCGCCGGCCTTTACACGGCTAACCTGCTGGCGCAGCGTGGCGTTTCCGTCCGCGTGCTGGAGGGACTGGGCGCACTCGAACCGGCCGCCCGAACGCTGATCGTCACGCATCGCCTGCGCGATATGCTGGGCGGCGCGACCGATGGCTGCGTAGTCAACGAAATTCGCCGATTCGAGCTTTTCACCGACGGGCGCAGCGCCACGGTTGCGCTGAAGAATCCTGACCTGATCATCGAACGCCGCGCGCTGATCCAAAACCTCGCAGCCGCCGCTCAGCGATCCGGCGCAAAAATCGAATTGGGCCGCCGTTTTCAGGCGCTGCACGCCAACGGGCGCGGCCTGGTGGTGGAAGTTGAGCGCAGCGAGGACGGCGTTCGTGAAGAAGTGCGCGCTAAGACGGTGATCGGCGGTGATGGCGCCACCAGCCGGGTGGCGCGCTCCGCGGGCTGGGCGCCGCTCGAAACCGCGCCGCTCATGCAAGCCATCGTCCCGCTGCCAAGCGATATGGCCGCGGATACGGTTCGCGTCTGGTTTATTCCCCAGGACACTCCCTACTTTTATTGGCTGATTCCCGAATCGCCCGAACGCGGCGCCCTCGGCGTGATCGGCGAAACCGGGCCGGAAACCCGCCGCCGCCTGGAAGAGTTTATGGACAAGCGCGGATTCGAGCCGGTCGCGTTTCAGGGCGCGCGCGTTCCCGTATATTCCAACTGGATCCCGGTGCGCCGGCAAGTTGGCAACGGTTCCGTGTATCTGGTTGGCGATGCCGCGGCGCAGGTGAAAGTTTCCACGGTGGGCGGGACGGTCACGGGATTTCGCGGCGCGCTCGGCGTGGCCCAATCGATTCTCAACGGCGGCGAGAGCCGCGAACTGCAAACCCTCCGCCGAGAACTCGACCTGCATTTGCTTTTGCGGCGCTCGCTGCACCGCTTCGAGCAAGCGGATTACAGCCGGCTCGTCGATCTACTCAACGACGGCGCCAGGCAATCGCTCGCGGAATATTCGCGCGACGAAGCGTGGAAGCTCATGTGGCGCCTATTCCTGCGGCAACCGAGACTGGCGCTGCTAGGTCTCCGCGGGCTCCTGATGAGCAAGCGGACCCTGTCGTCGCCGCGAGCCTAGGCGCCGCCGCTCGCGGGCTGCCCTCGAGTCGAACGATCGGCCATGCGAAAATGAATCGCCCCGATTTCTAATGACCCGCCGAAAAACTTTCGGAATCACTGCCTTAATTGTAGTGCTCGCCTTGATCGCTCTGGGTGTTTTTGCTTTTCGGCACGCAGGTCGGTGGCTGATCCGCGAGGACGCGCTGCGCCCAGCGAACGTAATCGTTGTGCTGAGCGGCGGCATGCCCTATCGCGCCGAAGAAGCCGCGCGGATTTTTCGCATGGGTTACGCGCACGAAGTCTGGATCACTCGCCCCGTAAGCCCAGCTCAGGAACTCGCCGCCATGGGCATCCATTTCGTGGGCGAAGACGATTACAGCCGTGACGTGCTGATCCACCAGGGCGTGCCGGGCGCCGATATTCACATTCTGCCCGATTCAATGATCGACACGGAGCAGGAAGTGGACGAGGTCGCGCGCGAAATGCGGCAGGATCGCCTGAATACCGTCATTATCGTAACGTCACCACCGCACACTCGCCGCGTTCACGTGTTATGGAGTGAATTGGCGCCCAAAAATTTACGTGCGATCGTGCGGGCTGCTTACGAAGATCCGTTCGACCCCAACCACTGGTGGCGCAACACGCGCGACGCGCTCTCTGTGACGCGCGAGACGCTGGGACTGCTGAACGCCTGGGCTGGGCTTCCAGTGCGCCCGCACGCCCGCTGAATTTTCGCTGTTGCGATCAATCTTTGCCGACTGGAATCGCGCCAGAGTCCCAGATGCGCCAGCGCTCCCATTCCGCTTTCTTGCTCAGATCGCGCAAGCGCAGCTCCCATTCGATTCCGAGCTTCTCGTAGGAGCAAGAGTAAAACGCCTGCCAGGAGCCGGCGCTGCCGGATCGTCGCGGCTGTGCGGCTCCGTTTGCGTTGCCATTATCAGCTCGATCATCGGCGCCGCCCGTGCCGGGGTCGTCACGCCGGTACTCGTTCAATTTATCCGGGTCGAGCGGCAAGCGGAGCAGCAAGTTTTCTACCTCCGGCACGTGCCCGGAATTCCCGTTGCCCGCGCTTTCAGGCGCGGCGGAGGGCAGCGGGCCGCGCAACTCAAGCGCGTCGCCGCACAGAAAGAGTTCCAAAGACGGCGGACGCAGGCCGGGCGTGGACGATCGCGCCAGCGCAAGTTCCCACAAGAGCAGCCCCTCATCACGAATAGCTGGGTTCGGGTAATAGTCCAGAGTGCGCGTCTGCAGGCCCGCGGATTTGCGCGCGGGCAGAATCTCGGAAACAGTCGCCGCGGTGTGGCTGCGCCACCTTTCCAGTTTCACCGAGGCCAGAAAACTGCCGTATTCGTGGATGAATTGCCGATCAGCTTCCGAAGCGCGAAGCGTCTCACCCCAGAATCTCTCGCCGAGGCGCAGCGAAAACGTGTACACCTGTTCGAGCGGCACGGGCGCCGCGTTGCCGAGCCTTCGCCGCAATTCCGGATCGGCCACCTCTTCGAGGGTTTGCACCCGCTCCGCCAGCTGCCGGATGGCGCGGGAATGCTGGCGCAGCAGCTTCTGCCAATACTGCGCCAGCACAAAAAACACAAAGACAACAATTAGAGTTATGCCCAGAGCCGCCCAGAGGACGTCCATTCCGTCTAACACGCAGGTTCCTCGATGGAAGCTTACACGCCCCGAATGACCCGGATTCTACTACGAATTGAGGCCTCCGCGTGTGGGAAGACTCGCTGCGGCAACCGTTTCCGGATGGCGGCGCGGGATCGGCCATGCGCCTGCCTGTTGCGCGCCCTGCGCTGCTGCGATTAAGATTTCATTTGGTGGCCGTTTGGGTGATGAGCATGTCCACTCCGCGCATCCCGCGAATTTTCTTCCTGCAGATAGTGCTGGCCTTCAGCGCGTTGGCCGCAGCGCCAAGTTCGGGCGCGCAGGCGAGCACTGCTCAGACAAAAGACTCCTCTCAAACAGCGGCCACAGCCGCGCCACAATCCGCCCCGGCGTCAACGACCGCGGCGAACGTCAAGTCGTATGAATTCGAAGTTCCCGCCAGCAAGCAGTGGCTGGACACCCACCTTGATCTTCGCACCGGAGAAAAGCTGCACATCACCGCGACAGGCACGATCACCTATCCTGCGGGACCGTCTTCCAAATCCAAGGCGCGCACGTTCGGTCCTGACGGGCTTGCGCGCGGCTGGGCGGACTTGATCCATGAATACGCGGTCCCTAACGGAGGACACGGCGCATTGATCGGTCGGCTCGGCTCGAGCGATGCGGCGCAACCGTTTCTGCTCGGCGCGGACAAGCAGTTTCAGGCGCCTGTCGCGGACCGGCTGTTTCTGGGAATCAATCAGAGCGCGAAAGACGCGTCAACCGCGCAGGGAAGCTTTCACCTGACCGTAGAAGTGGTCGATCCGGGACTTAGCGGCGGGGCAGCTGCTCTTACGGGCGGCCCCGCAGACGCGCCCATTCGCGGAATCACGCCCGAGCTACTCAGAAAGATTCCACGGCGGGTCTCCGATCCGCAGGGCAATCCGGGCGACATGGTCAACCTGCTTATCGTCGGCACGCAGGCCGAGCTGGTGCAGGCGTTCACCACCGCCGGATGGGTGCAGGTGGATAAAACCGTTGAGAACACGGTGCTGACCGGTTTTTTGAATTCGATTGAGAAAAAAGATTATCTGACTATGCCGATGAGCACGTTGTTTCTTTTCGGACGCTCGCAGGATTTTGGATTCGCCCACGCGGAACCCGTGCGGGTAGTGATGTCGCGCAATCACCTGCGCGTGTGGAAGTCGCCTTACGAGGTGGATGGACGGCCGCTGTGGTGCGTTGCCGCTACTCACGATATCGGGTTCGAACGCGACCAGCGCAACAACGGCATCACACACAAGATCGATCCGGCCGTTGATGGCGAGCGCGAATACGTCGACGACACTCTTTCCGGCACCGGCCTGGTGATCGCCCGCGACCACGCGACGCCGCCGAACCCGCTCACCGAGGCGAAAACCGCCACGGGCGGAAGCTTTCACTCCGATGGACGCATCGTGGTGCTGGTGCTGAAACCCGGCGCGACGGAAGCAGCTTCCGCCGGCGCTTCGAACTAGGCTTGCATCCGCGCACTTCCACTCGGTGCGTCGCGATTGGCCGCGTCGTGCCCGCAAAACCGCGTGCCGTCAAGCTGCTATCTCGACGAAGTCGCTCCGGTGATGTTGATCTTGTAGATCGACGTGCCCACCGGGTACAGTGCGTCGCGGAACTGCGTGCTTTGATCTTCGCCCGGAGCAAGCGTCAAATTCAGTTTGCCGTGATTCACCAGCAGCACGTTATTGTTCGCGTCGATGTATGTCGTCTCGTACGCGATGTTGCTGTAGGTATAAGTCGACGAGTCGTTTCTCAACTCGACCAACCATTGCGCCGTGGTGCCCGTGTAATCCTTGGCCATCTTCATGTCGACGAATCGCAAGTCGCTCTTCGGATCGGCGCCCGCCACCGACGATGCCCCGCCCATGGAGGCTGTTGACACCGCGCCGTCTGGCGAACTTTTTGTGGGTTTGCGGCTGACGTAAACAAAAAAGGCGATCGCGATAACCGCCACGATCGCCACACCAATCCAAATTCCAACTTTGCTATCGGGTACCTGCTCCTGGGGTGTTTCGAACATGGTAGTGCCTCCCGTCGCTCGCTGAGCTGCACCCGCGAACGGGATCATCACCGCCAAATTCGGGGTCCCCACGCACTGTTCTGGTGCGCTGGGTGGAGGGCCCATCCCGCTCAACGATTCGGCGGCACGCAGATCCCAGCGAACAGCATTCCCCTTGTCCCGGGCCGGGACGGTAGCACGACGGGCTTGCCGGTTCAATGAATTCCTTGGAACACATCTCGGCGTGCGGCAGAGTCCCAGCCCCGCCGTTCATCGCCGACTATCGCGTGTTGAAGCGTTGCAACATCCAGCCGGGATATTCCGGAGGAAGCGTACTTACTTCGTCGAGCCTCTTCAATTCGTCGGACGAGAACTTCAAATCGATGGACTTCAAATTATCGTCGAGCTGCTGCTCGGTTTTCGCTCCGATAATCACGCTGGTCACCACCTTCTGGTGCAGCAGCCATGCGAGCGCCACGCGCGCCACTGTCGCGCCGCGCGCGCCGCTGATTTCCTTCATCACCGCAATGCATTTCAGCGCGCGTTCCTTGTCGATCGGCGGAAAATCGAATTTCGCTCGGCGCGCGTCTTCCGGCCCCGTGCCGCTGGCGAATTTGTCCGTCAGGAATCCGCCCGCCAGCGGGCTCCAGACCATCAGCCCCATGTTTTGGTCGGCCAGCATCGGGACAATGTCCCGTTCCAAATCGCGTCCGGCGATTGAATAATATGCTTGCAGCGAGTCAAAGCGCGGCCAGCCGTGGCGTTCGGAAATTCCCAGCGCTTTCATGATCTGCCATGCCGCCAGGTTCGAACAGCCGATGTAGCGCACTTTCCCGGCGCTCACCACCAGATCGAGCGCACGCAAGGTTTCATCGATCGGCACCGCCGGATCGATTCCGTGAATCTGGTAGAGGTCGATGTAGTCCGTTCCCAGCCGCCCCAGGCTGGCGTCGATCGCTTCCACCACGTGCTTGCGCGAAAGCCCCACTTCGTTCGGCCCCGGACCGGCCTTCCCGCGCACCTTGGTTGCCAGTACGATATCTTTGCGCCGCGCCCCCAGCGCTTTGCCCAGAAAAATTTCCGAATCGCCTTCCGAATAGACATCGGCGGTGTCGAAAAAATTCACGCCCGCGTCGAGCGCCTTGGCCACCAGCTTGTCCGCTTCGCTCTGCGTCAGCTTTCCGACCACCGCGAACATTCCCTTACCTCCGAAAGTCATGGCGCCGAGGCACAATTCTGAAACCATCAGTCCCGTGCGGCCCAACGAGCGGTAGTTCATCGCAAGTTCCTCTCTTCGATGGAAAATTTAGGAGTGCAGCGCGGCCCAAAATGCAGCCGCGTCATTCAGGCAGATCGCGGCCAAAGCGCGCAATCGAACTCTGTGCGCCGTGCGTGACAACGGTGCGTGTGGCGAAAAATCTCGCGCCGGTTCGCTACTTGACGCGCCACGCGCGTCGATGATACCACTGCGCCCACAGGCGTGATTGGCGCAATCGCGCCCGCATTCATCGGCGAAGGAGGTTTTAAATGAGCGATACATCAGCTGCCAATAAAGGGCTTTGGGGGCCGGTCGTACTTTTAGGGCGCATCTGTTTCGCGTTCGTCTTCCTTTTCGGTACCATGGGCCATTTCAACGGACAGGATCTGCCCTATGCGATCCAAGCCGGAATTCCCGTGGCGAAAATCGCCGTGCCGCTAGCCGGCGTGATCGCCGTCCTCGGCGGCCTCTCGATTCTCTTCGGCTACAAAGCGAAGCTCGGCGGCTGGCTGATCGTCCTGTTCCTGGTTCCGGTCACACTGCTGATGCACAATTTCTGGGCAGTGACCGGCGGCGCTCGAATGATGCAGCTGACCAATTTCGAGAAAAATCTCTCGATGCTCGGCGGCGCATTCCTGATTTCGCAATTTGGTGCCGGGCCTTGGAGCCTGGACGCGCTCACTGCGTCAAAGCGCTCGGCTCCTGCTTCCACCTCAACGGCATCCGCGGCCCGCTGACCATTTTAGCGCCAGTGGCGATTCATCAGGCTCTGCGCCTGCCGCACGCATTGATTTACGAAGCCAGGGAGTTTCCGCCCCAAATCGCTCGGCGGATTCGTTACCATTTGCATTGGATCCCGTACACGCTGGAAATAATCTCAGGGAGCAACTCATGGACCCCATGAAGGCCATTCGCGTCCACGAATACGGCGGCCCCGAAGCCCTGAAATACGAAGATGCGCCGCAGCCACTGCCCGCCCCCGGCGATGTCCTGATCCGCGTCCACGCCACCAGCGTGAATCCCGTGGATATTGCCATTCGCAGCGGGTTTTTCAAGGAACGCATGAAATACAAAATGCCGATGATTCCCGGCTGGGACGTTTCCGGCGTAATCCAATCTGTGACTCCAGGCGCCACACGCTTGAAAGTTGGCGACGAAGTTTATTCGCGTCCCGATCTCTCGCGCGACGGCGCTTATGCCGAATACGTCGCCGTGCGCGAGTCCGAAGTGGCCCTCAAGCCAAAATCGATCAATCACGCGCAAGCCGCCGCCATTCCCCTCACAGGGCTCACCGCCTGGCAGGCGCTTTTCGACGCCGGCCATCTCACTGCCGGGCAAACCGTGCTGATCCACGGCGCCGCAGGAGGCGTTGGCCACTTCGCCGTGCAGTTCGCCAAAGTACAAGGTGCGCGCGTGATCGCCACCGCGTCCAAACGCAATCACGACTTTCTGCGCTCTCTCGGCGCCGATGAACTGATCGACTACAACACCACAAAATTCGAGGACGTGGTGCGCGATGTCGACGTGGTGCTGGACACCATTACTGGCGAAACGCAGGACCGCTCTTGGCCCGTGATCAAAAAGGGCGGCATCTACGTCTCAATCCTGCAGCCGCCGAATCAGGAGAAAGCCGCGGCGCATGGAGTCCGCTCCGCGCACGTATTCGTGCAGCCCAATGTCGATGAGCTCAGCGAAATTGCGCGCCTGGTCGACTCCGGCAAGGTGAAGCCGCACGTCGAGAAAGTGTTTCCGCTGCCGCAAGCCGCTGCCGCGCAGGAAGCCGTCGCCACCCACCACACCCGCGGCAAAATCGTCATCCAAGTGCTTTAGCCGATCCGCGCAAACGCGAATCTCAAGGCCGCGCGCACTTCGCCCTGCTGACGAAGGGTGCCGATTGTCGCCCCGCTCTGCGCACTTCCCGTTCCCGGCAATACTGAACGATTCGGTTGACAATCAATCCGCCCCGCATTAACTTAACCGCATGGTTCAGCATCATACCCGCACCATCGACCGCGCCCTCGCCGCCATTTCCGATCCCACGCGCCGCGCCATCATCGAACGCCTGGCGCGCGGCCCGGCCAGCATTTCGGATATGGCCGAGCCTTTCGACATGTCTCTAACCGGCTTTTGCAAGCATGTGCGCGTCCTCGAAAAGGCGCGGCTCGTTCGCCGCACCCGCCGCGGTCGCCTAAACACTCTCGAACTCTCCCCCGAGCCGCTGCGCGCCGTGGCTCGCTGGGTGCTGCAGTACGAGAGGTTCTGGAACGACCGCCTCGATCGCCTGGAAAAATACTTCACCGCCCAAAAGGAGAAACCGCGATGAACCTTACCGACGTCACCGTTTCCCGCACCATTCCCGCTCCCGCCGAACAAATCTTCGACATGTGGTTGAATCCCAAGGGCCCCGGCGGGCCATGGTTCGGCGCGGCGCGCCTGATTTTCAATCCGCAGGTCGACGGCCTTTTCTACTCGCTGGTGGTCTTCGAAGGCAAAAACCATCCGCACTACGGCCGCTTCGTTAAGATCGATCGTCCCAAGCAGATCGAGCACACCTGGGTGTCCGAAGGGACCAAGGGCGTGGAGTCCACCGTCAGCGTCACCTTCGAGCCGCGCGGTGACGACACCGAAGTCACCATCCATCACTCTGGCGTGCCCGACGACGAAGTTGGACGCAAGCACAAGGACGGCTGGGGCTGGATCCTCGAGATGCTGGCGCAGGGCATGGCCGCGCGCCGCGCCGCTGCCCGCAAATAGCGCCCGGCAAATGCCGCGTTGCACGAATCCGAAATTGGCTCGCCAGCTCTTGTATGCGCGAAATCGGCGCCCGATTCGCCGCTGCTCGGCACGCGGCGGCCGTCGGTGCTATATTGGTGGTGACACCGGCAATCGCAAAAGGAGCCACAAATGTTCCCCGAAGAAATGGTACGTGACATGCGCGAAGAGCTCACCCGCATCGGATTCAGCGAATTGCGCACCGCCGAGCAAGTGGACGCCACGCTCGGAAAAGAAAAGCGCACCACGCTCGTGGTTGTCAATTCGGTGTGCGGATGTGCCGCCGGACGCGCTCGCCCCGCCATTGCCGCTGCCCTCTCGCATGGCCCGCGTCCCGAAGTGCTCACCACCGTTTTTGCCGGACAGGACATGGACGCCACGGCACGCGCCAGAACCTACTTCACCGGCTACGCTCCGTCGTCTCCGTCGGTGGCGCTGCTGCGCGACGGCAAGCTCGTCTTCATGCTGGAGCGCTCCGATATCGAAGGCCGCGACCCTCGCGCCATCGCCCAGGATCTCGCCACAGCCTTCGGCCAATTCTGCTCCCCCGCCCCAGCCAACAAATAGCGCGCGCCGCCTGCGTGCTTTTGCCGTAGGTTTAAACGCAGCGCCGCAGCCTTTAGCACGGCGGCGTGGGTCGTGCATTGCTGCGCGACAAGCGAATGTTAGGTGAAGAAGACTATGCGCCGGAACGTGCCGGGTAGAGGCGGCTTTGCACAAGAAAGTCGCAATGAGAAAAGATTCTTGTGCAAGTCGCGATTTTGCACAAAAAGTGTCTGGAGCATTCCTATTTTTGATTATCGTAACATCACTCTTCGCAGTATCCACCAAAGGTTGGCTGAAATGTCCCTGCGGATGGCGTCTCTTGGCAAGAGAACCCATACGGATCGAGGGTGTTTTCTTGTCCGCTTGGAATAAATCGGTAGGTTGCGCAGGTTGCATACACAGTACCGTCTTGGTCAGAGTAGTCCACGCATGCGACCACGTACATTTGGAGCTTGGCATTAGGGGCAACATGAATCCAGTCCGACGGCTTGGTGTCAGGAGGCGGAATCGGATCCGGGATCACCAGCATGGCGCTTACTACATTTTCATATGATGCGTAGCCGTTACCCTGTACACTGCCTGCGACCAGCGAAATAACCGCGGACACGCCGAACGCGGGGCGCAGATAACGGACTAAATCGCGGTGCTTGCGAAAGGTCCACACTATCCCCACAAACCCAAGATAGGTTTGCGGGTCTTGGCCAATCTTCAGTGCGCTGGTAATAAGACTTTCGTGGCCGATATTGATCATCCTCACAAGAATTTCCGCTAGGCCCTCGAACCACCGCTCGACTTCGATTGCGGGTCCGGCGGACGGTTGCTCTGCAGACAGGCATCGAAGCAGTTGTTTCGAGAATTCCTCGCTGTTTCGGCGCTCGATTAGGATCGACAGGCCGGCGCCGCTGACCTTATCAAGCGTGGGCATTGCCTTCGCTGCGCGTGCGGCATTCTCTAATCGGCCCCATATCTCCTGCCAAGAGGCCGATTGCTCGGCGGCCATTGTCTTGCACGCATACGCTGCCCGACCAATTTTGAAAGGCTCCCTGTTAGCCCAAGTCATCGATCTCTGTTGAACAGCGCGGAACACGACGTGATCTAGACCCGGTTTGTCCAGGAGCGCGAAGAGTCCGTCGGCGTCGCCGTCCGCCAACAGATTCTCCACCTGCGGGCCATAAATCGCTTGAAGTGCCTTCTTGCTCGGAACGTTGTAATGGAGTGCTGCGAGTTCGGCGTCAAACGGGCGCCCCACGTATGGGGTCAACTCTTCCTTGGCGGGTACGGGTTGGGATGGGTCCCGAGCGCTGCCTTTGTAAATTAGTGCAGCGTAGATCGCGTGCACGACTAAAGGAATCTCTTCGGGGTGGCTCCGATACGTTGTTCCAATCTGATTAACAAAGTTTTTAATGTCGCGTGGATACGGAACGTGCCGATCGGCACATAGTAGTCCGAAAACTCGGGAGATTCCGTAAAACTGTTCGCTGTCATGCTCAGGAAACGCCAGTCGAAGCTGGCTGAGCAGGAAGGCCGACCAATCCGATAAGAGCGGTGGAGGAACGCCGAAGCGAAGCTGAAAGGTCTTTGCCAAAAAGGCTTCGCCTGCAGGTCCGTCCGGATTGTTTGTCCACAACATTTTGATACTTTTTTCGTCAAAAGGGACCACTGTCCAAACCCGCTGCGCCCAACAGGGCGAATCTCCCGAAGGAATCTCGACAAACGCTGACATTGCCGACCAGAGTTCGAGCGCGTCGTTTGCCTCAATTCGGTCGAGATTATCGATGACTATCACGAGCCGCCTTGAGCTTTCGCCTGCGCCACCGAGAGCCTCGCTCGCTAGTTCCCGAAAAAGCTGCTGAAATTCCACAGATGTCGGCTCGGGGGTTTCGAGGGCATCTGTGGTTGTTCTTTGGACACTTCGATTGAACAGCATGCCCAAGAGATTGAACGCTCCTGTGTCGTCTGAGCTCTTCGATGTTCGCCAGTAGTAGACCGCCCATGCCAGGGGGAAGAAGTAGAGCGCTATTCCGAGTGCCAGCACGCGATACTTGTGCCAAAACTCGTGACTGGTACGAACCAGGACAACGGCTAAGGGTACCAAGTAAAGGAGGAGGAGCATCAGGACGCCAGACGCGGTAAACACGGGGCTCGATGTGGTCTCGGATCGTTTTTTCCTGCGCGCCAGCTCGTCGAGCCTGCTGGCCCACTTCTTCGTATCGATCCAATTTTTTAGTTGAAGGGTCCCGATTAACCGCTCTAGGAACGACCTCCGCAGGGGGTCGCCCTCGTGGGCCCAAGCGTCAAAGACGAAAACCTCGACCTCCAAGTTTGTGTCTCGATTGGAAGGTCGGTCAGCTGCGCGCTGAAGGAGACGCACCACGGTGGATTTTCCGCTGCCCCAGGGACCGACGAGCGCAACCGCCCGCCCGCCTTTTTCTGACGTGATCATTTCGTATGCGGCGTTTGCAATTCCTTGGTGGCCGCCAAACGCGTCGTCGGTGGCCGGCAAATCATCCAGCAGCGTGACGGGAAGTTTCTTAGCGGGCATGTGCAGGGCCTCTACTTTTCCGATTTTAATTACCTAGTAAGTTATTAGATACTATTGCAACAGTGTAGTCTAGCGGCTTCGTTCGGTCAATGTCTCAAATCCGAGATCCGTTTGTGATGAGCGGTAACGTCCGTCGTCGGGTCAATTTCAGAGTTGGCGGACGACACGCCGGAGTTGCTTGCGCCGGGGTGCGGCGATGGGATATAAACGCGCGGCTAATGTTTTCGCGCGAAACGGATTGGCGGGGCGGCACGTCAGAGTACGCACGGCGACCAGCTTGGCTTGGCGGCATGGTGTGCACGCTTTTGCGCCGGAGCGGTCTGCGGCGTAACGCACGGGGACTCGGTTCGGTCGCCGTCCTAACGAAACTTATGGGCAATATTGCAGGGCGAGATTGTGGGCAATTTTTTTGGGGGAGCGGAATGAAAAAGAGTGTGGGTTGGGTTGTGACTTTGTTTTTGGCGGGGGCGATGGCGCCGCTGGCGCGAGCGCAGGGAAACGCGCAGCCGGCCGCGCAGGGAGGCGCGACGCAGCAGCAGGCTCCGCCGCGGCGTCCGCCCGGCATGTTCCGTGTGCCGGAGCCGCCGCACGGCACGGTGGAGAACTATCAGCCGGTAACCAACGACATGCTGCTGCATCCCAGTCCGGACGACTGGCTGATGTACAGCCGCACCTACGACGCGTGGCGTTACAGCCCGCTGAAGCAGATCAACAAGAAAAACGTGAAGAATCTGCGCATGGCCTGGGCGCTGGGGCTGCCGGCTGGAACCACGGAGACGATTCCGATCGTCCACGACGGGGTGATGTACACCATCGTGCCGGGCGCCAACGTGATGGCCATCAACGCCACCAACGGCAACATCATTTGGGAATACGTGCGCCACTATAAGGAGCGGCAGCTTGGCTCCGTGGAGCGCACGAAAACGATCGCGATTTACGACAACATGGTCTACTTCACCGCGCCGGATGGCTACGTGGTGGCGATCGACGCGGCCACAGGAAAAGAGAAGTGGGAGACGTACAAGACCGACACGCAGAATACGTCCGGCGCCATCGTGGTGGACGGCAACGTGATTTCCGGCGGCACTTGCGGCAAGGGGCGCGTGAGCTGCTTCATCGAAGCGGATAACGCCGAAACGGGCAAGGAAGTGTGGCGGTTCTACAATGTGCCGGCGCCCGGCGATCCGGGCTACGATTCGTGGAACGGCGCGGACACCACCAACGACACGATTTCAACGTGGGGCTTGCCGGGAACGTTCGATCCCGTTCGCGACGAGCTTTACTGGGGCACGGCCAATCCCGCTCCCTACGAGCGATTGGCGCGGCACAACGGCAATGCGGATGGGACTTCGCGCATCGCGCCCGCTGATTTGTATAGCAACTGCACGCTGGCGCTCGATCCGCACACCGGGAAGCTGCATTGGTATTACCAGTATTTGCCGGCGGACGATTGGGACACCGACCACACCCACGAGCGCACGCTGGTGACCACCAAGTACGATCCCGATCCGAAGGCGGTGAAGTGGTACAACACCACGGTGCCGATGGGCTCGACGCACGATGTGGCCGCCATTGTGGGTGAAAGCGGCATCATGTTCGTGATCGATCGCAGCGACGGCAAGTTCCTGTGGGCCGAGCCGATTCCCTACGACACGCCGAACACGGCCATCTCCAACATCGATCCGGTTACGGGCAAGACGGAGATCAATTGGAGCGTGGTGATGAAGCATCCCGGCGATCATCACGTGATCTGCTATTGGAACGGCCGCAGCTACTGGCCCACGGCGTACGATCCAGTCACCAATTCGCTCTACACCGGGTACGTCGATAACTGCCTGGACATGACCGCCAACGAAACCAGCGGCATTCGCCACGGAGTGCTTCGTCCGGGACATCCGGCGGATTCCATTGCCGGAATCGCCAAGGTGAATCTGTCGACGGGCGAAATGATGCGGTTCGCGACGGGAATGGATCCGGGCACCGGCGGATTGCTGGCCACCGCGGGCGGGCTGATTTTCCACGGCGATATCGACCGTCACTTCAGCGCGTACGATGCGGCCACCGGCAAAGAGCTGTGGAGCTCGAAGCTGGGCGGGCCGATTTCGGTGAGCACCATCACCTACGGCGTGAACGGGAAGCAGTACGTCGCGGTGATCACCGGCGACAACCTGGCGGAGGGCGTGCTGGCCTACGAGTCGGGCGTCGATCTGGTGCGCGGGCAGAATACGATTTACGTGTTCGCGCTTCCATAGACCAAACCGCCGCGAGCGCGCTCGCAATTGGGATTGCGCTTCGAGGCAAAAATATAAAGTAAGGAAGTTCACGCCGGCGTGAGCGGGCCTGGGCGACGTTCCCAGGCATTGCTCAGCCGGCGTATCGTTTCTCGGAGGCGCACGGCGAGGTCGACGACCGTTTGGACGCGCTGCGTGTCGATAGCGCTGAGGCGCTCGCTGTGCCCGAGCACCAGTTCGGCGTTGCCCAGGATGCCGGTGAGCGGGTTATTGATCTCGTGGCGGAAAATGGTTCCGAGGTCGCCATTGACGGCTGCCCATGGAGGACCAAGCAGCGATTCCGAAAGGCGCGCCCAGCGCATCCGGCGCGCGAGCAGGGCGGCGGCGAGCGGGACGAAATCTCCGGTGCGCGCAACAAACTCTACGTCGCCTGAAGCCACCAGCCTCGCCGCTTCGGCTTGGCGCTGCAGCGGGGCCACCAGGATTATGGGCGCGATGGCGATGAACGGCTGCAGGACGTCAATCAGAAACTGGCCTTCGACCAAGCCGCCGTCGATGAGCATCGCTTCGGGAGCGTTGCGCGACGCGAGCGATGCGCTCAGCCAAAGCGAGATCGGGCACTCCGAGGAGCGCTCCGTGATCGGCGACGATGGGTTCGACGGCGAAGTTCATTTGCTTTCCGGAACCCTTTCGACCGGTTCAACGCGGTGAGCCGCACCGGCGCTCGATTCAGAGACGTGAGCACCTTCCGCTGCGGCGGCTGCCGCTTCCGCGAGCAGGTGGTTCACCGCGAGCTTGAGCTCCTCCACGAGAAATGGCTTAGCAAGATAGGGCAGGCGGCTGGGCTCGAGAAACTCGCGCGTTTGCGGTGCGAGCACGTCACCGGTGACGAATAAAATGCGATCGACCAGCGGACTTCCGGCGCGCTGCAAACTTTGGTAGACAGCCTGTCCATCGAAATGCGGCATGCGCAAATCGCAGACGATGAGGTCGTAGCGATTGCGCGCGAGGCGGCGCAGCCCCTCCTGGCTGTCAAGAACCGCTTCAACCTGGTGACCGTCTTCGCGGAGCACGTCCACGATCAATTGCGCGACGGTGGGCTCATCTTCGATCGCGAGAATTCGACCGGGCGGCACTGATTCGGATCGCTCGGGGGCGGGCGGGAAACCGTCCATGCGCGAATCGACGGGCTGTTCGATCACCGGCAAATCCACCAGGAAGCGCGCGCCCGCGCCGGGGCGATTTTCGAAAGCCACTTCGCCGCCGTGCTGATGCACGATTCCGTAGACGATGGAAAGGCCGAGTCCCGTGCCTTCGCCGCTGGGCTTGCTGGTAAAGAATGGATCGAAGATGCGCGAGGCGATTTCCGGCGGGATTCCGGGGCCGTCGTCGGAGACTTCCAGCAGGATGTGGTCGCGCGTTCTGTTGCCCACGCCTTCGATCACGTGGCGGGTGCGGATCCAGACGTGGCCATGGCCGCGGCCTTCGAGCAGCGCTTGTTCGGCGTTGACCAGCAAATTGAGAATCACTTGCTGCAATTGATAGGGATCGGCCACCAGAGCGGGCAGGCGCGGCGCGAGGTCGCATTCCACGGAAATATCTTCCACGCGCAATTCGTAACTGCGCAGGGCGAGGGTGCGTTCGATGATTTCGTTCAGGTCGACGCGGGTGCGTTCGGAGCGGGTTTCGCGCGCAAAATACAGAAGGTTCTTGACGATGCGCCGGGCGCGCTCCGCCTCCTGAAAGACTTTCTCCGCTTCGGAAAGCTGGTGGGGCATCAGTCCTCTGCCCAAGAGAAGTTGCGCGTAGCCCATAATGGCCGTCAGCGGATTGTTCAGCTCGTGGGCGATGCCGGAGACCAGCTGGCCGAGCGCGGCCATTTTTTCGGTCTGGAGCATCTTGGACTGCGTTTGGCGCTCGCCGGTCACATCCGAATAGCGCTCCAGCCATCCGATGGCGCGGCTGTCGGAATCGAGCACCGGGCGGAAAAAGCGCTCGATCACGCGGCGAGTGGGCCGAGTGATTTCGAGCTCATCGTGGCCCGGCTCACCGCCGCCCTCGGCGCCGTCGATGAAAGACCGTCCCGGAGCGGCGAACGCGTCAGGGTTTCGAAAGCGGGGTGCGATCAGCTGGGTGAGCTCGTCAGAGGATTGAATCTTTTGCAACTCGCGGAAATCGAGGCCCAGGAGTTCCGCGAAACGCGCGTTGGCGAAGCGAATTTGTCCGGCAGCGCTATAGAGCACGATGGCGGACTGCACGGATTCGAGAACGCCGCGAAGCTCCGATTCCACCTGCCGCCAGTGAACTTCGGCGCGCTGTACGACGGAACCTTCTTCGAGACAGAGAAGCAGATGCTGCGGACCCGGAATGATGGAGCGAAGCGTGACGCGCATCGAGACGCCGCTGCCAAGCTTAGCGTCCATGCTGCACGGGAGCGGAACGGCTGCGTCATTCCAAAACTCCGAGATTTCTTCCGCACGCGCGGAGGGAAACAGGCCGGCGAACTCCGCGCGCCGGGTAGCGGAGTCCTGCAGACGAAGAAGCTCGCGCGCGCGCGAATTCGCTCGCTGGATCACACCTGCCGAATCAATGAGGACCAATGCTTCAGCGCTCGAGTCGAACACCGCGTTGAACGCTCCGTCGACCGGCGGCGCGGGGATGCGCGGGGATCGAGACTGCGGACGACCGTCAGGGCTGCGGGCGGCGCTTTGCGAGTCACGAGGCGGCGAGGCGAGGAGTTCGCGGGCAGCGTCGTGAGTGGCTGTATCGGGTCTCATCTACCACCGCCCATAAACGATGAAATAGCCGGCAAGCGCCGCCAAGCCGATGGCCACGGAGAAGTCGAGACAGCGCCGAAGGAATTTGCCGACTCGAAATTGTTTTGTTGGTCTGGCGAGCTTTCGCGGTTGTCGCACGCAAATGTGCTTGCATGACTTGCGCCAAGTTGCGCTTTCCTCGCAAGTATTGGGGTTTCAGCGGGTTGGCGCCGTCCGTCGGAGACCTGGCCGCGTGCGGCTTCCCACTTCGATACGCGCGCAACGCGTCGCTTCCCGTCTAGGAATTTGATCCGAAATAGAGCGCGGGCAATTTTGAAATCGGACGGGCGAAAATTACCGCGCGCGTTTTAATTGGCGGGCGAATTCGATTCGGCGTCGTACTGCTTGAGCTTGCGATAGAGGGTCGTTTTGCCGATGCCGAGAAGCCTTGCGGCGGCGAGCTTATCACCGCCAGCATCACGCAAGGCGCGAAGGATGGCGCGGTGTTCCAGCTCTTCGAGCGGCAAAAGCTCGTCAATTTGCGGCAAACGGCCGCTGGTTCCGTAGTGCAGATTGGACGGCAGATCGCCCACATGCAGGATTGGCCCGGAGCCCAACGCGACGGCGCGCTCGATGGCGTTCTCAAGCTCGCGGACGTTTCCGGGCCAATCGTAGGCGATCAGCCGGGCCAGGGCGTCTTCGGAGATGGTGCGAGCGCGACCGTTGGCATCGCAGAATTTTTCCAGGAAGGAATTCACGAGTAGCGGGATGTCGCTTTTTCGCTCGCGCAACGAGGGCAGCTTGATCTGCACCACGTTGAGTCGAAAGAAAAGATCCTGTCGAAATTGCCCCTGACGGACAGCGGCTTCCAAGTCGCGATTGGTGGCGGCGGTGACGCGGGTGGCGATGGCAATCCGATCCGTTCCACCGACGGGCTTGATTTCACGCTCCTGCAAGGCGCGCAGGAGCTTGGCTTGCAGGTCCACCGGCATCTCGCCGATTTCATCGAGAAAGAGGGTGCCGCTTCCGGCCGATTCCATCAAGCCAGTCTTGGAATGCATGGCACCGGTGAATGCGCCTTTACGTAGCCAAACAGCTCCGATTCGATCAACGTGGGCACGAGCGCGGAACAGTCCACGGGAACGAAGGGCCTGTTCTGGCGCGATCCGGAAAAGTGAATGGAGCGGGCGACGAGTTCTTTTCCAGTGCCGCTTTCGCCGAGGATCAGCACGGGATAGTTGTGCTGGCTGACTTTTTCGATCAAGCGATAGACGCGCTGCATTTTAGGGGAAACGCCGATGAGGCCGCCAAATCCGGGGCGGGTGCGCAGCTGTTCGCGGAGGACGCGATTTTCGTGGTCGATTTCGAGCGAACGCACCACGCGGTCGATTTTGCCGCGCAGCTCGGGAACGTGGAACGGCTTGGTGACGTAGTCGGCCGCCCCCATGCGCGTTGCTTCCACGGCGCTCTCGATGGTGCCGTATTGGGTAAGCACGATCACGGCGGTTTGCGCGTAGGAATCGCGGACGCGCTTGAGCAATTCCAAGCCTCCTAGCTGCGGCACGCGCAGGTCAGTAATCACCAGATCGACGGGAAATTGATCGAGGATGTCGAGGGCCTGTTCGGTGGTGGAAGCAGTACGGGTGCGCAGACCAGCATCTGCAACGACGTCGCGGCAGAGATTTCGCGTGGTGTCCTCATCGTCCACGATGAGAACAGTGGCAGCGACAGGGCCCTGGAGAGCAAGAGCGGCCTCGGTTCCACTAGCGGCCATCGGATTCCCCCCTCCTCAGATCCACTTGACGACTTGCAAGTGCACCGCGCGTGCCGTTTCAGGAACGCCGGCGCGCTGAGCGCAAGCTGCTTATAACTTAAAGTTTACAGATCAACGCGGCGACTTTGGACCGAAATGGGATGTGGAACAAGATCGTAAAACTACGCAGCCGACTAAATAGCGCCCTTATAGTGAGATACCGCAATGGGACGGTAGATATCCCGAATTGGTCTCGCGGACTGATTTGGCGCTCAAATGACCAGGTAATCAGCGCCAATAGAACCACAACAGAAGGAAAATACCGCGGCAACCCTGAAGCCGCAAATGCCCGGGCGACTTGGATTTCCACGGAACTGCTGGTAGATTCAATTTCTGGATGTCCAACGACACGCAAAACCTGCAAAGAATCCTCATCGTTGAGGACGAGGAAAACGCGCGCAAAGGCTACGAGGCGCTGCTATGCAAGTGGGGATATGAAGTTCTAGGAGTTGGGAGCGGTGAAGACGCGCTGGCGCGATTTCCGAAATTCTCTCCCCATGTGATTCTGGCAGACGTGGAACTGCCTGGGATGAACGGGCTCGACCTGCTGCGGCACCTGGGAGACGAGCTGCAGCGGATTCCCGTGATCATCATCACCGGGCGCGGCAGCGACGAGCGAGTGGTGCAGGCCATCGAAGCGGGCGCTTATTGGTATATTGAAAAGCCGCTGAAGCCTCCGGTGCTTCGCGCGATTCTCGACCGCGCCTTCGGGCGCGTGCGCGACCAGCAGACGGTGGCGGCGCTGACGCGCAACCTGCGCGAAGCCGGGAAGCTGGGCCGGCTGGTGGGAACGTCGGCCGCGATGCAGGACATTATGCGGCAAGTGGAAGTTTCGGCGCCCTCCACCGCGTCAATTCTGATCACCGGCGAAACCGGAACGGGCAAGGAAATGGTGGCGCGGTCGATTCACATGATTTCGCCGCGGGCGTCGCGCCCTTTTGTGGCGATCAATTGCTCGGCCATTCCCGAATCGCTGATGGAAAGCGAGATCTTCGGGCACGAGCGCGGAGCGTTCACCGGCGCGGCGGAACGGCGCATCGGATGCTTCGAGCTGGCGCACGGCGGCACGCTGCTGCTGGACGAAATCGGCGAAATGCCGGCGCAGACGCAAGCGAAGCTGTTGCGCGTGCTGGAAGACAGCAAGGTGCGGCGGTTGGGCAGCAAAGTGGAGACGCCGGTGGACGTGCGTGTGCTGGCGGCGACCAACAAAAATCCCGAGACGGCGGTAGCCGAAGGAAAGATGCGGCAGGATCTCTACTTTCGGCTCAACGTGTTTCACATTCATCTTCCGCCCCTGCGCGAGCACAAGGACGATTTGCCGCCGCTGATTGAGCACCTGCTGAGCGAAATATCCGAAAAGCACGGCAAGAGGGTGACCGGCGTGGGATCGGATGTGATGGATATGTTTCGATCGTATCCCTGGCCGGGCAACGTTCGCGAATTGCGCAACGTGCTGGAGCGGGCGGCGATCGCGTCTGATCGCGGCACAATCGGCAGGCAGCATTTGCCGTCGGATTTTGGACACGCGCCAGCGATGGCTTCGTCGGGCTTGAACGGATTGAGATTCCCGATCGGCACCACCGTGGACGAAGTGGAACGCGAATTGATTTTGCAGACGCTTTCGGGAACGAATCAGAATAAAACACGCGCCGCGGAAATGCTGGGAATCAGCTTGAAGACGCTGCACAATAAACTGAAGGAATACGAGGCGGGGCGGAAAAATGCGTCTCAGCCTGAAGACTAAATTCACCCTGGCGACCTCGCTGCTGGTGCTGGCGGTGGTCACCACGGTATCCGGCCTGTATCTGGCGCGACTGCTACGGCAGACGCTGCGACAATCGAGCGACAACGCCAGCTTCGTGGCGCAGCAGGTGTTTGATGCGTGCAGCGATGCGGTGAAGCAGGCAGCCGAGCGCGGCGATTCTCCCGTCTCGCCGAATCCCAGTGACGTGCGGACCTACGTGCGCGAGGCGTTCGACGATAGCACCAACCTCAATTCCCTGATCGAATCGGACGTAGGCATTTCGACCACCATTTACGGGATCAGCATCAGCGACTCGAATGGAGTGGTGCTGGATTCGAGCGACGCGTCCGACCGGGATAAGAAAATCGCCCAACGGCTGCCGCTGAGCGCGCTGGTTCACGCGGGGCTGATCGAACAGCTGCGGGAACTTTTTGGAGCGCCCCAAACGTATGAATTCTCGCTCCCCTTTCAACTGAATTCGCGGCCGTTCGGAAACATTCGAGTGGCGCTCTCGTCGGCGCTGATCCGCGCGCAGATTTCTCCGGAACTGATTTCCGCGGGCTATGTCGCGCTGGCATTCGTATTGTGCTCAACGCTGCTGGCATTCGTAGCGAGCAGCATCATTCTGGCGCCGGTGAGCCGCATCTCTGCGCAGTTGGACCGCATATCCGCCGGCCATTTTGATTCGGAGCCGGTGGTGGCGCGCAGCGACGAATTGGGCGCGGTGAGCAACAAAATTCTAGGAATCGGCAAACAGTTGCGCGACGTGCGGGAAATTTTCAGCACTCTGCGCGAAAACCTCGATCAAGTCATGACCGGGCTGGAAGACGGGCTACTGCTCTTCAACGCCGAGGGGCGCGCCGTGCTGGTAAGTCCGGCGGCCGAGAAGTTCATCGGAGCGCGGCCGGAAGAGGTGCGGGGACTGGTGGCTCCGGAGATTTTCCCGGAGGGCCACCCGTTGCGGGCGGCTCTGAATTTTGAAGGAGACCAGCTCGGCCCGACGGAAGGCAAAGATGTGACGCTGGAGGGGCATAGCGGTCCGCAGCGAGTGGGAGTGAGCGTGCAAGTGATTCGCGAACGCGGCACGCGGATGGGAACTCTGGTGACACTGCGGGACGTGGAATCGCTCGAGCGCATCGGCAGCCAGTTGCAGGTATCGGAGCGGCTGGCGGCGCTGGGTCGCGTGACCGCAGGGGTAGCGCACGAGGTAAAGAATCCGCTGAACTCTATGCGGCTGTGGCTCGAAATATTGAAAGCCAACATGCCTACCGATCCCGAGCCGCAACAAGCCGTGAAGATGTTGGATAGCGAAATCGACCGGCTGGACCGTGCGGTAAAGACCTTCTTGAATTTTACGCGCCCTGTGGAGTTGAATCTTGAGGAGACTGACTTGCGCGGGCTGCTGGAGGAAGTGCTGGACGCAGCGCGGCCGTCGATCGCCAAGGGCGGACTCACGTTGCAGGGCGAGCTTCCTGCGGAATTCCCGCCGGCGCTGGTGGATCGGCAACTGATCCATCAGGGGCTTTCCAATCTGGTACTGAATGCATGCTACTTCACCGGACCGGGAGGGCGAATTTCGGTGGGACTGCGGCGGATCGGCGATTACGCGGCCATCGAAGTTTCGGACACGGGCCAGGGAATCTCTCCGGAAGATCAAAAGAAGATATTCCAGCTCTTCTTCACAACCCGCCCGGGAGGAAGCGGCATCGGATTGGCAAACACGTTTCGGTTCGTGCAATTGCACAATGGACAGATTGAATTTGAATCGGAGTTAGGGCGCGGAACGACATTCCGGATATTGTTGCCGCTGGCGCGGATTGCCGATGCGCCGATCGACGCGGTACGGGACGTCAGCCAGCCCTTCGCCGCGGAAAAACGGTAAATGCCCAGCCCACTTTCCGCAGTACGCAAGCCGGCGCTGCTGTTGACCTGCGCGATAACACTTTGCGCAGCAGGATGCGCGCACACGCATATGCGCGCAGCGGTGCCGGTGTCCGCGCCGCCCGTGGCGCCATCGCCGCAGCCAGTTCGCCCGATGACGATTGCGCCGGATACTGATGCAACGCCTCCGATGGATGCCGAAACAGCGCCACCGGCGATTCAGGCGAGCTCCACACCGCCAGTCCCGGTTGTGATCGCGCCCACCACTCCACCGGCTCCAAAGCGCCACACGGAGGAACACCCGGTAGAGGCGGATCAGCCGCCGGCCGAACATCCGGCGCCACAGATTTCGCCGCAAATTTCGCCTACCGATCAATCGCTGTACGCGCGCAAAACTTCGGACGACATCGCCGTGGCGGAACGCAACCTGCAGCAGACCAATGGCAAGCGGTTGAGCGCCGCGCAGCAGGACCTGGCCGACAAGATTCGCAGTTTCGTGGCGCAGTCGCGCGATGCAAGCAAAACAGGTGATTGGGATCGCGCCCAAAATCTGGCGCAGAAGGCGCGGCTACTTTCAACCGAGCTGCTGAATTCTCTTTAAAGCGCGGCGTTCCTTGGTCACACGCAATCGACAAATTCCTACGCACGAATCGCGCGCGAAATTTTTGTTGAGTTCAGCGATTGAACCTATTGGCTGGGAGGGCCGATTGTGGTAATTGTTACAAGCATGTGAACGCCGCTGCAACCGGGAGGAGTACCAATGCCGATAGCAGAAGAAATACGGCAGTCCCTGTTTGCATCTGATTCTGAATTCCGCCGCCTCGCCGAAGAGCATTCCCGCTGCGAATCCCAGCTCGAACAACTGCTCAAGTCCGCGTACGTGAGCTCCGAGGATTTGCTGCGCGAAGCGACGCTCAAGAAGCTGAAACTGCGCTTGAAGGATCAAATGGAATCGATCGTGGCGCGCTATCGCCAGACGGCCAGCCACTAGTCGGCCACGGGGCCGGTTGTTCCCGCAGTTCTATCGTACAATGGTTGTGTATCCGCGCCCAGCATCACAGAATCGCGGTGCAAACATATTCGAAACTGCAACGCGGACGGCGCGCTTCATCCGAGCTCATCAACACGAGGAGATCCTTCACCCCTGAATGATTAGAGACGCGTATCGGTTTGCGATCCCGCTGTTGGTGACGGCCATCGTTTGCTGGCTGCTGGCGTGGGCCTGGCGGCCGTGGTTCTGGCCGGGACTGGTTTTCTTTTTTCTGGGGCTTTTCGTTTTTTACTTCTTTCGCGATCCAGAAAGACCGATTCCCTCCGATGCCTCGTTGGTGGTGTCGCCCGCGGACGGACACGTCGTAGAAATTGTGGACGAAGAGCTCGACTCGCTGACCGGCCACCGCATCAGCATCTTTCTGGCGGTGTGGGATGTGCACGTGCAGCGCGCGCCGGTGGCGGGATGCATCGCGAGGGTGGAATACCGGCCCGGAAAATTCATGGGCGCGTTTCGTTCGAAGGCGTCGCAGCTGAACGAGCAAAACGTAATCTATATGGATACAGCACACGGGCGCGTGGTCTTCAAACAAATTGCCGGAGCAGTTGCGCGACGCGTGCTATTCTGGAAGCAAGAGGGGACTAAAGTCGCTCTCGGGGAGCGCGTGGGTATGATTCGGTTCGGTTCCCGCGTAGATATCTGGCTGCCAATGGAAGCCGTAATCAGCGTGAAGCACGGCCAAATGGTGAAGGGCGGCGAGAGCGTGCTGGCAAAATGGACTTCAACTTTATAGATCCGATCGGACACGAGGACGAACCTCGGAAGCCGGTCCGCAACGGCCGGTTGCGGCGCGGAGTGTACGTCCTTCCCAGCATTCTCACTGTTGCAAATCTGCTGTGCGGCTACTACGCGATTCTGGCCACGCTGGAGGGCCAGACGGGCGATCTCGACAACGCCGCGCGGGCCATCGGCTTCGCCATCATTTTCGACTCGCTGGACGGCCGCGTGGCCCGCGCCATGGGCACCAACAGCGAATTCGGCAAGCAGTTCGATTCGCTAGCGGACGTGATCAGCTTCGGAATCGCGCCCGCGTTTCTCGCGTATGCGTGGGGCGTGCGCATTTCGGCCGCTGCCGCGGGAGTACCGGGAGCGGTGCACCTGATCCAGCTGGGATGGCTGATTGGGTTCTTTTATCTTTGCTGCTGCGCGTGGCGCCTGGCACGATTCAACATCCAAGGCATGGCGCAGGGAGGCAACCGGTTTTTCGCGGGGATGCCAACACCTGCCGCAGCCGGCATGATCGCCGCGGTGGTGCATTTCGTCAGGAACCCTATCGAAAATCCGAGCATTTCCGTGTTATGGCTCGTTCTGGTTGCTGTGCTCGGCGTTCTAATGTCCAGCACTATCCGCTATTACAGCTTCAAAGACATTCAATGGACTCGCCGCCGGCCGTCGCTTTCAGTGGTAGGAATGGCGATGCTGGTGGGCGCTGTCTGGTTTTTCTCGCAATACACTCTTCTGGTGATCGCTGGCGCCTACACGGTGCACGGCCTGGTGTTGCAGGCCGTGCGCGCCGTCCGGCATCGAACTGCGACCCGCCACGCCTAAAATATGGCTGTGAAGTCCGCGCACTCCTATCGCGTTGCGATCGTCGGAGCTTCTTCACTGCTGGGCAAAGAGCTGAAGCTGGTTCTGGAGGATCGCCACTTTCCCGCTAACGATATTACGCTGCTCGATGCCAGCGTGATGGCTGGAACGCTGACGGAAGCCGGCGGCGAGCCCACATTTATCCGGTCAATCGACGAAGACAGCTTTGACGGCTTGCGCTTCGTATTTTTTGCCGGGAATCCGGCTGATGCCGAGCATAACTGGCAGGCAGCGCAGCGCGCCGGAGCTACCGTGATCGACCTGAGCGGCTCTCCTGCGGTTTCACCGGCCATTGCTTCGATTCCGTCGCTCATTTCCGTGCTGCCGCCGCAGGCAAGTCCGTCCGCCGGCGCGGCGAAAAACGTGGCGTTTTCTTCGCCATCCGCACCGGTAAGCATCACGTGCACGTTGGCCGCAGGGCTCTCGAAGTTTCAGCCGCAGCGCATCGTGGCGCTGCTCTTCCCTCCAGTTTCCGAGCGCGATCAGGCCGGCATCGAGGAACTGGAGAGCCAGTCGGCGAATTTGCTATCGTTCCGCGAAATTGGCCGCGAGGTTTTTGACGCGCAAGTGGCATTCAACCTTCTGGCGCACTATGGCGTGGCGAGCAAACCGAAATTGACGGATATTCGCGCGAAGATCGCGCGCGACGTGGCCGCGTACCTCGCGGGGCGGATTCCTGTTCCCGCGATTCAATTGCTGCAAGCGCCGGTGTTTTACGGGTATGCTTTCGCCGCGTATGCGGATCTGGGATCAAGTTTTGCGGGATCAAATTCCGCACCGGACGTTGCGGCTTCGATCGAAGCATCGTTTGCGAGCATCGGCTGCAAAGTTGCGGCGGCCGACGATCCTTCGCCGGACAACGTTACGGTGGCGGGTGAAAGCGAGATTCAGCTTGGGCGTGTCTCGACCGATCCCAACATCCCAGGGGGCGTGTGGCTGTGGGGCCTGGCCGACCATCTGCGGTTGGCGGCGACAAACGCTGTGCGCATCGCGGAGGAGCTGATTGCCACGCCGCAATAGCGATAGGTCCGCGGGTTCTCGCGACAGCATCCGATCCCGCAGCGCTGGCTGGATTGCCGCTTTCGTGTGCGCGATGGTTGGCAGCGCGGTGGCGATTTCCGGATGCGGATACCACGTAGCCGGGCACGGGTCGACCTTGCCTCCGCAATGGACCACCATAGCCGTTCCGACATTCAAGAATGATACGGTGCAGTACCGTATCGAGCAGCGCTTCACGGCGGCAGTGATTCGCGAATTCGTTATTCGCACGAAATATCACATCGTGTCCGACCCAGAATCAGCTGACGCGGTGCTGCATGGCGAGATTCTGTCGATCGACACATCGCCGGTGCTGTTCAACGCTACCACCGGGCAGGTGACGACGATGCTGGTGACGGTGCACGCGAAAGTGGCGCTGATCGCGGCCAAGGCCGAAAAACCGGTGTACCAGAATAACGACATGGTGTTTCGCAGCGAGTATCAGATTCCAACGGACGTAAATTCGTTCTTCCAGCAGGAAGATCCGGCGCTGGAGCGCATGGCGCGCGATTTCGCCTCGAATCTGGTGGCCAACGTGGTGGAGGAGTTCTGATGGCGGCGGCTTCCTCGGAGCAGATGATTCAGAGCTTGCGCGCGGGCAAGCCGCCCGCGGCGGTTGTTCTGCTGGGGAGCGACAGCTACTTGCGGGAAATGTGCCGCAAGAAAATTATCGACGCAAGCGTGCCGGAAGACGCGCGCGACTGGGCTGTTGCGAGGCTTTCCGCGCGCGAAGAGGGATGGGACGAGATTCTGGGACGCGCCAGCACGTTGCCGATGCTCGCTCCGCGGCAGGTGATCCTGGTGGATTCCGCTGAATCGGTCGAGCGGCTCGGCGAGGAATCGCGCGACGAAATTTTGAAGCGACTGGCGGAATATTTTGCTTCGCCAGCGCCTTTCACTTTGCTGGTCATCGAAGCGGATGCGGTGGACCGCCGGCAAAAGTTTTTCAAGCTGCTGAGCGAGAAGGCGCTGATCGTCGAACTTTCGATAGGGTCGGAGTCTGCCGCCGCGCTGGCCGAACAGATGGCCGCCGATCTGGGCGCGCAAATCGAGCCTACAGCGGCCGCGCTGCTGGCCGAAATTTTGAACAGCGAGCCTGCGCGCATGCACGTGGAATTGGAAAAGCTCGCTGTATATGTGCAGGGGCCACAGGGGAACCGAAAAATTTCGCCGGCGGACGTTGAGGCGCTGGTGGTGGCCGCGCGCCGCAATACCGTGTGGCAGCTGGCCGACATGCTAGTGAACCGCAAACGCGATGCAGCGCTGGCGTTTCTGGATAATCTGCTGCGCGAAGGCGAGGAACCCGCGGGAATCGTGGGCGCGCTGGCGTGGACCTACCGCAAGCTGATCGAGGCGCGCGAACTTCCCGCGCATACGGCCGGGTTTCAGGCTTCGCGGCAGCTGGGGATGCGTCCAGACGCGGCAGAAGCGGCCGTGCGTCAATCGCATCGCACGACCAAACAGGATTTGCTCGCGGGGCTAGCGGCATTGGCCGAAGCGGATAGCCAGTTCAAATCGCGCAATCCAGACCCTCGCGCGACGATGGAATTTCTGATCGCGCGACTCACTTCCCCGCTTCCTGCCGTCGCAGCTCGCGCGCGTTGAGCGTCACCCACCCGCACGTTGAATGTCACTTTGGAACTAAAACAAAAACGCCCCGATTGCTCGGGGCGCTTTGTCGCAGAAATTGTGAGTTAACAGCGGGAAGTTACTTCTTGGCCGCGAGACCGTTCAACGCCACATTCAGGCGCGATTTGTAACGCTTCGCGGTGTTCTGGTGCAGCGTTCCCTTCTGGATGGCCTTGTCGATGGCCGAAAAGGTGGCGGGCGCGAGTTTGGCGGCCTCGGCGGCGTTTCCGCTAGCCAGCGCGGCGCGCATCTGGCGCATTGCGCCTCGCACGCGCGTGCGGTTCATACGGTTCCTGGCGGTGCGCCGCTCCGTCTGGCGGATGTTCTTGAGTACCGACTTCGATTTCTTGCGATGCTTTACGGGCGTGCCCTGTGGCATTCACTTCTCCTGTTTTCCGCTATTCGGATGATCCAGAATAGCGGAGCATCCCGCCGGTGTCAATTTGCGGGTGAATCCGGGTGCGCCGGACAGCGTTCCCCAGATGGGCTATTTCTCGTCTTCTTCAGTGATTTGCTGGCTCAGGTAGCGCTCGTAGCCAAGCTCATTCATCTGGTGGACTTGCGCCTCCAGCCAATCGACGTGCTCTTCTTCATCTTTAAGCAGCCGCTCGAATAGCTCGCGCGACGCATTGTCTTTTTCCTGGCGGGCGAGTTCGGCGAAGCGGTTGTACATCTCGACGGCATTCACCTCTAACTTCAAATCGCTTTCCACCTGCTCCTTCACGTTTTTGCCGACGGTCAGATCGATGTGCTTGGTCAGATTGGGACTGCCGTCGAGGAACAGGATTCGTTCGATGATCTCCTCGGCGTGCTTCATTTCGCCGATGGACTGCTTCTTAATCAGGTCGCCGAGGCGGTGATAGTGCCAGTTCTCGCACATCTCCGCGTGCAGAAAATACTGATTGATGGCGGTAAGTTCTTCGTGCAACGCGTCATTCAGCGCGTCGATTACTTTCTGGCTGCCCTTCATTTTGTGAGTTCCCCTGACCGCGAAGTGTACGACGATGGCGGACATCCCGCCAAGCCCATTTGCGCCCGGTGCATTCTGACGCATGGCGCAGCAGGTGCAAAAGCATTGGCGTTCTTATTCCAGTTGACGCAAGCGTTCGCGAAGTTTTCTAAGTTCGATCTGACGCTCTTCCGACGTGGCGCGCAGAGCGTCGACCACTTTTTCCGGCGCTTTGCTGGTGAAATTCCGATCGGCGAGGCGATTTTGCTTCGCCGCGATGTCTTTCTCCAGTTCCGCGATTTTCTTTTTCAGCCGTGCGATTTCGGCCGGTTTGTCGACATCGTCTCCGTAGGCGATTCGCAAATCGAAAGCAGAGGTTGAGCGAACGACGCCGCGACCGCTGGCGACTGCCGTACCAGGATGGCCCGACGTCACGCGCAGTTCTGAAAGCGAAGCGAGGCGAAGAATCGCGTCCATGTTCTCCTGCACGAGCGTGCGGCGCATCGGGCCGGTGACAAATAAGTCGGCCGCGACTTTTTTCCTGGGGTCGAGCTTCATTTCCGCCCGGATGTTGCGCGCCGCAACGACGATTTCCTGCAAGATGGCCATCGAATCGTCCGCGGATGTATCGACCCAGTGGGGACGCGATTCAGGAAATTTGTCGAGCGCGATGGAGCGCGCGCTTCCCGGCTGCGGCAGGCGGTGCCAAAGTTCTTCGGTGAGGAACGGCATCACCGGATGCAGCAGGCGCAGCGCTGCGTCCAGCGCGGCGAAAATATTACGCCAGGCGGCGATGGCCACCGCGCGATCGGGAGAAGCGAGCTGTGGCTTCACCCACTCGATGTACCAATCGCAGAAATCGCCCCAGAAAAACTGGTAAATCGACTGGCAAGCTTCGTGGAAGCGGAAGCCATCGAGGGCCGCGCCAGCCTGCGCGCTCACCGCCGCAAGGCGCGAAAAAATCCAGCGGTGCGCCAGCGCGCCTTCGCCGGGAACCGGATACGGCGCCTTGGCGCGAATTTCCGGGGCGGCTAGCTCGTCCAGAGTGAATGGCGTGCTGTCCAAGGGCGAACCGGCGATCGGATCGGACGACGACCCGGCCGATTGAACTTTGTCCAGATTGACGAAGAGGAAGCGCGCGGCGTTCCAAATTTTGTTGGCGAAGGCGCGCGCACCGAGGATGCGGTCTTCGCTGAGAATGATGTCCGTTCCGGGCGCGGCCATGCTGGCGAGCATGTAGCGGAGAGCGTCGGTGCCGTATTGCTGCTTCATTTGTAGCGGATCGATGCCAGTGCCTTTGGTCTTGGACATCTTTGCGCCTTCGGCGGTGCGCACCAGCGAATGCAGATATAGACGGCGAAACGGAATTCGATCCTGGGGCTCGGGGCCGTTGGCAAGATGCAGGCCCATCATGATCATGCGCGCATCCCAGAAGAAAAGAATATCGTAGCCGCTGATCAGCAGGCTGGTGGGATAGAAGGTGCGCAGATCGGGCGTATTGTCCGGCCAGCCGAGTGTGGAAAAGGGCCAGAGCGACGAGCTGAACCAAGTGTCGAGAACGTCGGGATCCTGCGTGAGCTTCGCGCCGCCGCATTTCGGGCACCTCGTGGGAACGCCCGCCGCGCGCGCGTGGCCATCGACGATTTCGACGCTCGAATTCAGCGCTGGGACCATTTCGTTGCACGAGCCGCAATGCCAGATGGGAATGCGGTGTCCCCACCAGAGCTGGCGCGAGATGCACCAATCGCGAATGTTATCGAGCCATTGCAGCAGGATGGTGCGCTGATTATCGGGGACGACTTCGATCAGACCGTCGAGAACCACTCGTTTCGCAGGCTCCGCCAGCGGCTTCATTTTCAGAAACCACTGCGTGGAAATGCGCGGCTCGACGATGGATTTGCAGCGGTCGCAAACGCCGACGGCGTGCGAATGTTCCTTCACTGCTTCGAGCAAGCCAAGCTCTTTCAGGTCAGCGACGATGCGAGCGCGCGCCGCGAAACGTTCCACTCCCGCGTATTTACCGGCGGCTTCGTTCATGTGGCCGTCGGCGGTCATTACTTCGATCTCGGGCAGGTGGTGGCGCTTGCCCACTTCGAAGTCGTTGGGATCGTGAGCGGGCGTGATTTTCACGGCGCCGGTGCCGAATTCGCGGTCCACATAAGAATCAGCGATGATGGGGATCTCGCGATTCATGAGCGGCAGGATCACTTTTTTGCCGACAAGATTTTTGTAGCGCTCGTCATCCGGATGCACGGCGACCGCGGTATCGCCGAGCATTGTTTCCGGGCGCGTGGTGGCGACCACAATCGATTCGTTCGAGCCGGCGACGGGATAGCGAATGCTCCAGATTTCTCCGGTGCGTTCGTGATGGACCACTTCCAGGTCGCTGATGGCCGTCTGGCAACGCGGGCACCAATTGACCATGTAGCGTCCACGATAAATCAGGCCCTCGCGATAGAGGCGTAGAAACGCTTCCAGAACGGCGCGGTAGAGTTGCGGCTCGAGGGTGAAATGCTCGCGCGTCCAATCGCAGGAAGCGCCCAGGCGGATCATCTGTCCCTTGATGGCGCCGCCGCTTTCCGCTTTCCAATTCCAGACACGGCGCTCGAATTCCTCGCGGCCCAGATCCTGGCGGCGCAGTTTTTGCTCGGCGAGCTGGCGTTCGACCACATATTGCGTGGCGATGCCGGCGTGGTCCATGCCGGGAAGCCAGAGCGTGCGGTCGCCGCGCATACGGTGCCAGCGGACCAGCATGTCGATCTGCGTGTGTTCCAGCAGGTGGCCGATGTGGATCGAGCCGGTAATGTTGGGTGGCGGCAGGGCAATCGAGAATGCCGGTCCGTTGCCGGAATTTTCAGCGCGGAACAGCTGCTCGTCGTACCAGGTTTTGGCCCAGCGCTCTTCTATTTCCTGCGGCTCGTAGGCTTTGGGGATTTCCCGGGGCATTCGTATCCTATGGATTTGGAATTACTGCGGAAGCCAAACTATGAATATACGGGGGGCGCGCGGTGGGCGTCAATCAGAGGGGAAGTTCAGTCTGGACCAGATTACTCTTTGGAGAGTGTAGAAGCTTAAGTGACGCTGCTGATTTTCCGTAGTTCGAGATTCGGTACGACCTGTGCGGCCGCCCTTCCTTGAGGCGAGAATTCATTGGCGACTAAAATGCCGCGCACATTTGCCTTGCGACGCATAATGGCGCCCATATACCCGAGAATCTGTCCTACTGCTTGCCGACCAGCCCTTCCAATCTTGAGCTCCACCACGACCGTTGCTCCCCTATGGTCTTCCGCTGTTATATCGATCCGTCCTGGTTTCGAATCGCCACCGAATTCGACCGTTCGTTGCTTCCCTCCGTCGGCGACTGTCAGGTTTGGATCGAGGCGGGTGATGTTTCTTCGCAATATTTTTTCAAGATCGCGTTCGCTGGAAATTTTCCAATTCTTCGCAGCTGCCATTTTCGCTCCTTTGCCTTGTTCTGCGAGGTACAAAGTGGTGGGGTGCCGGCGCGCGATCCTGGCGGGTGGTCGCGGCCGGCAGTGCGAGAGGCGACGCGGAGGCTTACTCCTCGCGTTCCCAGATGACTTTGCAGGAGACTAGCGCGTTGGCGCGTTCGCCGACGCCGCCGATGGGCTGTGGCTTGGTAACGATGGTCAGCGTGTCGCCATCCAGTTCGAATTTGCGGCGCTGCTCCGTGCCGGTCCACAGCTCGTACCAGGCAACGTCCACATTCGTCACCAGATGGTCGCCCTCCACCCGGAACTTGCCGGTGTAGGCCAGCAGCGATTTCCACAGCTCGGAAAGGTCGGCCTCGCTGGTGGGTACTTTTTTGCGGTCGCCATCGCCGCCGATGCTGACGGTCATCATCCGCTCCCAGGGAGTCAGGATGAGATAGCCCTTCGGCTTTTTGGTGTTGTAGACCTCGGTCTTTCCGTTGTCCATGACGGTGGCTTCGGACGATACCAGCTTCCAAACCCCGATCAGTGGATTCACCTGTGCGCTCATTTTCGCCGTCTCCTCAGTAAGTGCAGATATGTTTTGGGGGCCGATACTGCGGGTTTCCGGGACGAGCTGCTTGCGCGACCTGCCGAAATTCACTGCGAGAGTGCGCTAGCTGGATCCGGTCACCGCGCCTGCGGCGCGTCGCCGGTTGCCCGTCGACCCTATAGTCCCAGGACGAAGTGTGTGCGTCTCTGGTACAGAAGGTTCATTTTGGACCGTACTAACGTACATGCCGCTGAATACACAAGGATTAGAGGCACTAGAGAAGGGCAAATCCAGGAAACTTTGAGGATTTAAAACGGGTGGCAAGACTACTTATGATTAGAGGTAACTCGAGGCAAGAGCAGATTCCTGGTCGCTGCGCTCCTCGGAATCACATCGACAACATCGAGGAAGATTAGCGCTTCTTATCGAGCTCGTTGTGCAGCATGTTTTCGACCAGCGGTTTGAGCAGTCCCTGCGAGAGCAGCTCCTGAATCTGCGGCTGGAGCTTTTCCAATACTTTCCGCACGACGGTGTCGATGGTAGCTGAATCGGCGGAGAGCGCTTGGCGCGAATCGCCGTTATTTATTTCCGCAAGGAACGATGGCGGCGGAGTGAGAAATGGAATATGCGACAACGCCTCGCGGTTTGGCGGCGGCATGGTCGGAATCCGTTCCCCTGATTCTTCATCGGAAGATTCCGCGGACGTATCGGATTGAGCCTGGATGGAAAATTCGGTGGTGCTGGGCTGCGCGGCAACGGACGGCGCAATCGCGGGCGCCTCAGCAGATGGCTCGAAAAATGTGTGCAGGGGGGCGGTTTCTTCGGCAGGCGATCCGTAGCGCGAAGGCGCGCTTGGTTCCTCGTCGACGAGCAGAGGCTCCGGCGTGACGCGCACGGCAGGAGGCTCGACCAGATCGGGATCTTTCATGGCGATCGATGGCTGCGAATCGTCCGCGTCCATCTCAACTTCGCCTTCCGCACGAGGCGCAGCCTCTGCAAAAAAGTGGGAATCTGCCTCGTTCGCGTGAGTCGTCACTTCCGCGTCTCCCGCAGCTTCGTCAGCGAAAAACGAATCGTCTTCGACGCGCTCGTGATGCTCCGCTTCGTGTAGCTCTGCCGGATCCACCGACGCCACTCCCGAGGGCTCCGCTGTAGCCAACGGCGATTCAGCGACTAGTTCTTCTTCCTCCGCCAGTTGGGCAGCGCCGCTTAATGCCACTTCAGGCGCGGCAACGGGGGCTTCCTGAATCGCCGCACGAGATTCGGCAACTGCTTCGGCAACCGGAGGCTGCGACACCGCTGGCGCTGCGATCAGTGCGTCCATCCAATCGCTGGTCTTCTTGCCGGGCAACGGCGCAGATACCGCATCGAGCCAGTGACCACCTACGGCTGTCGAATTTGGTTCCGGCAGGGCCGTCGAGGGCGCGGCGGTATCCGCTGCTGTATGTTGGCCCATCGGCCGCGTGTCGGGCTCGATTTTCAGTGCCGGCTCTTCGGGAATACCTGCGCGCGCTGGAACGTTGTTCGGTAGGCCCGAATCCGGCCCGTTAATCTGCCGCAACGAAAAACCATTGGTGCTCGTCGAGCTATCGCTCACCACAGCGGGCTGCACTTCCTCGACCGGCTCGGGCATACGAACGCGCCGCGGTGGATAATCCTTTTCGGAGGGGAAGCTGATCGGTTCCAAACCTTCCATGGATGGAATCGCCGGTTTGCTAGCCACGTCCTCGGGAATCTCGATGTCCATGGCCGAGCGGCGCCAATCAGCAGATGTTGACTGTTCGTCGTCCTCGTCCGCCACTCGGGCGTTCGGATCAAGTTTGGGAGCGGGCGGCTCGTCTTCCGCGCCGTGCGCGCCGGGCTCATCGTCCTTCAGCGTGCGCTGCCCCTTGCCCATTCCATAGATCAGCGCGGCTTCCTCGGCCGTCGGCTCGGGAAAATCAGGAAGCGGCTTGGGCTCCGGCCGCATAGAGAGATCGACGCTCGGCAACGGTTCAGGCTCGGGCGGCGCCATCTTCGCTTCTTTGGCCTTGGCCAATTCGGCAGCCACGCGCGGATTTTTCTCCAACGCAGCAGTGACCATGGCGATCAAGGGATCGGGTGGGACGAACGGCTTCTTAAGCACGCCGTCAGCGCCGACGCGCCGCGCCTCTTTTTCGTCCAATGGATCGAAGGCGCCGACGAGCAAAATTACCGGAACATGCGCAAAGCGCTCGTCCTTTTTCACGAACTCGCAGACTTCGTAGCCGTTTCGGACGGGCATGAAAATGTCGGCTAGCACCAGGTCAGGATCGAGATCGGGAATGCGGCGCACGGCGGCCTCGCCATTGCCCACCGCAGTCACGCTGATCCCGCGCTCTTCCAGCGCGAGAGAGACCATTTTTTGGATGTTGGTGTTATCGTCGGCTACTAAAATCTTTGGCACGAAAATCCCCTGGCGATGCAATCCCCCGCGGACGTGAAGAGGTCCGCATGCAAAGCCTATTGCAACACTACGGACGGGGAGCGTCAACGAAGTCAACAGGGGCAGTTGCTACAGTCGTAAGCAGGGGGTAAGCGGGTGATTACCAGGGCACGATCTTGTGCAGCCCGTGCTTTTTCTTGCTGGTGGACTCGGTTTTGGGATCAACTTTGCTGGCCTTCGGCTGGGCCGCGGGCTGGGCTTTCGCAGCGGTCGCGGAGCCGGTTGCGGCGGGCTGAGCGGATGCGGAACTCGCCGCGGCAGGGGGAGTGGTGCTCGCCGCAGCCGGATTCGAAGCAGTGGTTGAGCCGGACGCGGCGGAATTGTCGACCGCGTTCGTGCCGGTGTCAGTCCCTACCGGCGCCAAGACGCTGGGAGTAGCCGGCGCGGCAGCAGGCGTGGGAGTTGTGGTGGCCGGGTCACCTGTTCCGGTGGGCGTCGAGTTAGCGCCGGACGAATCCGATGGATCGCCTGTGGAGATAATCTGCGCGCCGACGGTGGTCGTAGGAGCGGCGTCGTCGGCTTGGGACTGAGGCTCGGCGTTGATCGGGACTGCTTCGCCAGCCGATTCGTCGGAATTATTCGCGGTGACGGGCGCAGCTGCTACTGTGAAGGTTGGTACGGGACCCATTTTCGGGTTCAAAACGTCGGTCGCTGAGATGGCGTCGTCCGGAGGATTGAGGTTCGGCTGGCCGGCCCGGGCAGCATCCGTCGTCCCTGGCCGGGAATCCAACATTTCCTTAGGCCACCTCATCAGGGCCATTTCGTGATGCTTCTTCTCGTACAGCTGATCGTGCTTCATGCGCGCCAGCGCATGTGGATCAGCCGGCGGCACCGGCATGCCCATGGCCTTCAACTGATCCCGGGCGTAGGACGCATGTTCGGAGAGCGGGTAATCCCGCAAGATGCGGCTATAGCACTTGGCTGCGTAATCGGCCCACTTGTTTTTCACATCCTCGTTTTTCGTGTACTTGCGGTCGATCATATAAATATTGCCGAGCATCCAGAGCGCGTCGTCGCTCTGGCTGTAGAGCGGGTAGCGTTCGGCAACTTCCATCAGACGCGCCGCGGCGGCAGGGTAATCCGGCTTCATATAATAGAAGCGCCCGATCTTGTATTCGCCGTCGGCGATCACTTCCTGCACGTTGCGCAAGTCCTGCTCGGCCTTGGGAAGCAGCGCGCTTTGCGGATACTTCAAAATGAAATTCTGCAGCTCGTTCTCCGCGGATTCGGCTTCGGATGGATCGCGATCGGATTTCAACATCATCCGGTAGTGGCACAGGGCCACTTGCATCTGGGCATATTGCGCTTCGTCGAGGAACGGGAAAAAGACGATGAAACTCTTATACGCGTCGATGGCTTGGGTGAGATTGGAGACGCCGCCTTCTTTGTAGAACGAATCCGCGATGGCCAATTTCGCCTTGGCCAGATACTCGCTATCGGGATACGTGTTGATCAGCGTCTGCAGCTCCAGGCGCGATTCGGTGTACTTCGAATGCTGCTCCGACTGCAGCGCCCGCTCGTAGAGAATCTTGTCGGGCTCCGCGGCTGCTTCGATATTCTGCGACTGCTTTTGTTTCTTGTGCTTTTGCTTAATGACTTTGATTTTGTCTTTGGCGTAGACGGACGCGCTGAGCGAGCCGGCCATTACCACCAGCAGGAAGCTGGTCAGGCAATGGCGATTTTTCGTCATGGTTCGTCCCATCTTTTTATACTCGCTGGCGCAGCGCGTTTGTAGCCGCGGAGCGCAATTCGCGTGTGGCTGCCGCCGCATCCGGCGTATGAAAGATCGCAGTCCCCGCGATGAAGGTGTTGGCGCCCGCTTGGGCCAACTCGGCTATGTTGTGCAGTTCGACGCCGCCATCGACCGCGATTCGATAGGCGGCATTATAACGCGCCCGCCACTCTGCCAGCTGGCGGATTTTGCTGAAGGCGATGGGGATGAACTTCTGCCCGCCAAAGCCGGGGTTTACAGACATGACCAGCACCGTATCCACCTTGTCCAGAACGTCGGAGAGCATCACCACCGGAGTCGAGGGGTTGAGCACTACTCCGGCTTGCGCCCCGCATTCGCGAATCATGGAAAGGGCGCGGTCCAGGTGCGGAGTGGCTTCCTGATGAACCAATACCCGGTCGGCGCCCGCGCGAACAAACTCCTCGATATAACGTTCGGGCCGGTCGATCATGAGATGCACGTCCAAGGGCAGGCGGGTTGCTTTGCGCAGCGACGCCACTACCGGAATCCCGATGGAAATATTGGGAACGAACTGGCCATCCATTACATCGACGTGGACCACGTCCGCGCCGCCCTGCTCCACCGCGCGCAACTCCTCGGCAAGGCGGCTGAAATCGGAGGCCAGAATCGAAGGGGCAATCTCGATTGGTGCGTAGGTCATAACAATCTCGGGGATTCTAGCACAGCCGGGTAGGAAGCTGGCTTAGGGTAAATTGCGGAGGAGAGCTTACTCCGCCACCTGTAGTTCGATGGGCGTAGTGTCGTCAACGCGCCTGCCGCGCGCGGGAGTCTGGTCGAGCACGGTCTGGCGGGCCGCGCCTGGAGCGGTGGCTGGAACGACTTTGGCTATTTTCAGTCCAGCGGCGGAAAGCTTGGCAGCTGCTTCCGCAAACGAAAGTCCGGTGAGGGCCGGCATCACGTACGCGGGCGGGCGCTGCCCAAGCGTGACAAGTACGTTGACGTGAGGATTGATGGCCCCGGTCGAACCGGGCGCGGGGTCCTGTTGCAGGACGGTGTCGGCATCCGTCCCTGGCAGATACAGGCTCGAAACTTCGCCGACCTGCAGACCTTCGCGCAAAAGCTGCACTTGGGCGGCGCGCAGGCTGGATTCTTCGAGTTGCGGCACGGTGACCGTCTGCGGGCCGAGACTCAGAACCACGTGCGCGCTTTGGCCCACCTTGACGTTCATGTTCGGGAGTGGGCTCTGCCGTACGATGGCGTCCACCGGATAATGACTATAGATACGGTCTTCGATGGTGACTCCGACGCCGCGTCCCTGCAGCAGTTGCCGCGCTTGAGCTACGGAAACTCCTGCCAGATCCGGCATCACCACTTCGCGGCCGCGGATGGCGATGCGCATCGCGGTCAACGCGCTCAAAAACGCCACCGAGGCGAGAATAAACGCCAGCATCGACATGCGCAAAACCCAGCGGAAGCGCTCGCGAAGATTCATCGCCGATTATTTTACCCGATGCGCCCCATCAGGATCGCAAAATAGGGTGGCACGGTCGAACACCGTTGCTGCGCCAATCGCATCAGGCGCTTGCCCAACACGGCCTGAGCCTTCGCGCGAATCAGCGGCGGACATGGCCGTGGCCGCCGAAGTGATGGACTTCGATGCGAGGGCCGGCACGCCGAACCCATGGGTGTGCGTACGGCTGCCTGTAAAATCCGCGGTTGTCCCACGAGCGGTACCAGGGAGTGTCGTCGAAGAGGAAAATATGCCGGCCCCATACGAAATAGGGATGCGCCCAACCCCACGGGAAAAACCCCGCTGTGATCACCACCGCCGGGCAAAAATGGATTGCCCCGCCGATAAAGAATCCCGGACGAGGCGGCCCGAAAACGATCGCCGGATCGTAGTCGGGAACATAAATGTAAGCAGGATTGACGGGAAGAATCTCAATATAACCGCCGGAATTCACAACGTCGTAATACGGATCGCTCCGGAGATAGCCATAATCGTACGCTCTTTTTCGCATCCGCTGCACGGCGTCCATGACATCCGGACGCTGATTCAAAACGGCTTCCCCAAGCTTCTGCGTCCAGGCCGCATCGTGCGCCATCATATCCAGGACGGATGGGAACGGGAGCAAAGCCAGGACGCTTGGATCCCAATCCAAGTTGTCTGCGCGTATGGCTGCTGCGAGAGCATCGCCTTTCAGGTAACTATGCTCGTCAGCCCACTGATCGGCGGCAGGAATCTCGTCCCAGTAAGTCGAAGCGGCGAGCACCTGTGCGAGAAGAGAATCGGGGTACAGGGCGATGCGCGCGACTAGGTGATCTAACTCCCCGGGCGAAAGGAGCGCATTGGAAGGTGGCGCAGGAGCAGGTACCACCGTGTTCGGTGGAGGCGGTGGCGGCGGAGGAGTGTATTGGGATTGCGCCGCAGCATCGAGCGCGAAAGCTCCAATAAGCAGGATCAGAATGGCAAAAGTTAAGGATCGGATGTTCGCGAAATCGTACGAGGTAATTCATTGCGTCTCCATTCCGCAGCAAATCGTTTCCGGCGCCGGCGCAGCACGCGCCGCCGCGTGCGGTTTGTCGGGACTGATTTGACGGCAGCTACCAGAATCCAACACTGCTTAGACGTCGAAAAAAACGGAATCGGCGCATCGTAAATGGCGGCACACCGGTGTTGTTCCGCCGGTCAATTTCGACCACGGACCGGGTTGCAAATCGCGAGCTAAGAAACGCGCGGCAGGAAGAAGCCGGTGTGGCGGCGATGATCGTCGAAGGCCGTGCCGAATTCGCGAGTGAGCAGCGCCTCTTCCAGGCGCGCTTTGTAAATCAGCGATACCAGAATGAGGACGAATGCCAGCAGGGCTCGGTAGTTGCCCACCGCCAGCGTGGTACCCGCCAATGCCACGAGAATCCCCGTGTAGATCGGGTGGCGGATACGCGAATAGGGGCCGCTGCGGATCAACTGGTGATCTTCACGGATAGCCACGCTGCCGCTCCAGAAACGTCCGATGTGATTTCGCGCCCAGATGGCGAATGCGATTCCGGCGACGGTGAGCAGCGTGCCCGCGAAGGCGATCCAGAACGACCGGTGAACGAAGCGCCGGTTCAGAGGGCCAAAATACCGCGGGTCAGCATTGAACAAAATCAGCGAGACCGCGATGAGCAGTAGATAAACAAGCCGCCGTGCCGCCGGCTCCGGTTTGCGCATTCGATTCACTCGGAACGCGGCGACGATCCAATACACGAGGAATACCAGCCAGGAGATTTGGATTGTTGCGGCGACAATAATGTGGACTGGCATCGGTATTTGTTACGCGAGCGGCTGCAAAGATGTATCAGCATACTCCAAATTGGCGCTTGCGATTCCTACGCGGCGCGAGTAAATCTGATCGACTTATGAAAAAACCTGTGAAATCAAGGCGCCTGGGCGATGCCACTCTGGCCATCCACGCAGGCGAGGAGCGCACCGGTGTGGGCGTGCCGGTGGGAGTTTCCATCGCGCGCACGTCAAATTTCACCTTCGAAAGCACGGAGACGATGAAGCTGCTGTCCGAGGGAAAGACCTCGGCCTACATCTACACGCGCAGCGGCAATCCCACGCTCACGACCGCGGAAAAAAAGATCGCCGCTCTGGAAGGCGCGGAAGCCGCCGTGGTGACGGCGTCGGGCTCGGCCGCGATTTCCGGAGCGCTGCTGTCACTGTTGCGCGCTGGTGATGAAGTAATCGCCACGCGCCAAATTTACGGAGGAAGCTATCGGCTGCTGCGCGATTTTCTTCCCAAGCTCGGCATCGCGGTGCGCTTCGTGGAAGCGGACCTCGCTGGAATCGAAGCCATGGTAAGTCCGCGAACCAAAGTTTTATATGTGGAGACACCCACCAATCCCGCCCTGCGTCTGGTGGACCTGCGCAAGGCTGCGGCTTTCGCCAAGAAATGGGGGCTGGTGTCTATGGTGGACAATACCTTTGCCAGCCCGGCGCTTCAAAAACCTCTGTCTCTGGGCTTCGATCTGGTGCTGCACAGCGGATCGAAGTATCTTTCCGGACACTCGGACGTGATCGCCGGGGCGGCGGCCGGCAGCGCCGCATTGATTCGCCCGGTGCGAAGCACGGTCGCCGAGCTCGGTGGATCGATGGATCCCGAAGCGGCCTTTCTGCTGATTCGCGGCATGAAGACGCTGGAAGTGCGCGTAGAGCGTCAGTGCGAAAATGCGATGGAGGTTGCACGATTCCTGGCGAAGCACCAGAAAGTGGCGCGCGTACACTACCCGGGACTGACGTCGCATCCAGATTACGCACTGGCCAAGCGGCAGATGCGCCGTTTCGGAGCAATGATGGCCTTCGAGCTCAAGGGCGGGCCGCAGGCCAGCCTGGCCGCTGCCCGGCGCTTCTGCGACCGCGTGCAACTGTTCCTCCTAGCCGCTAGCTTAGGGGGAGTGGAATCATTGGTGGTTCTGCCGATCTACACTTCGCACGTCAATATGTCCGAGGATGAGCTACGCGCGGCTGGCGTACAGCTGGGGACAGTTCGCGTATCGATCGGTTTGGAAGACTCTGCGGACCTGATTGACGATTTGCGTCAGGCGCTTGCATAACAGACGGTACGCGGTATTCAGGTGAAAAAGGGATTTCCGGAAGCGCCAGATCAGGTGTACGCTCACGGGCGGCATGTGCCGGATGGGTGCAGCAGAGTGATTCCGACGCAGACCATGGTCCTAGTACTCTTTGTCTACAACGTGCGATGTCTATTACGGACGTTCCATTGACCCCGGTCTAAGTCCTTCGTAAGATTCCTGCTACCGCAGGGTGCAGTTTTCGGAAGCAGCTTCGTGGCAAGGCCGGCAGCTTCGGCCCCGGATTTGCATTACCGTACCCGGAGCGAGTTGGAACGAACACTTATGAAGAGCAAAACAGCAATTTGGGCAGCTTTCCTAGCGGGAATTCTGGTTGCAGGTGGCTGCAACGATTCAACCAAGATTGTGAGAGTGCAGGTTCCGGCCGCAGCGCCGACGGCTGCGCCAGCGTACGCTGTGGCTGCTCTCCCGCTCCCCTCGAATCGTATCTATCAGGCTCCGATTTCCGAAGATCCGCGTCCAGCCATCGACATACTTGTCTCCGCAGTCCAGGCGAGCTACGACGCTGGGGTGCAACAGGAAAACGCCGGCAACAACGAGCAAGCTCAGACGGATTTCGATCATGCCGTGAACCTGATCGTTAAGAGCGGCTTTCAGGCTGACGCCGATCCCCGGCTTTCAAACCTGTTCGATGAATTGGGCGAGGAAGTGAGCCCAGACGAAATTAACGTCGCCGTAGCCAATCAGCAGACAGAAACGCAAGCTCCAGTTCCGCCCGCGCCGATCGATGAACTTGACGATCTGACGCTGCCGGCCGCCGATCCTCGGCTGGCCATGAAAGCGGAATCTGAACTCATCAGTGTCCGTCACGATTTGCCACTGACGGTGAACGATTCGGTGTTGCGCTACCTGAGCTTTTTCACGACTCCGAGGGGCCGGGCCATTGTGGAACGGGGCCTCGAGCGCGGCGGCCGTTACAGCCCGATGATTCGCAACGTTCTGAAGCAGGAAGGGCTGCCACAGGATCTGATCTACTTGGCTCAGGCAGAGAGCGCCTTCCAGCCGGACGCGGTTTCGCGCGCCGGGGCACGCGGCATCTGGCAGTTCATGCCCTTCCGCGGCGAAGAGTACGATTTGGAGCGCAGCTATTGGGTTGACGAGCGCAGCGACCCGGTGAAGGCCACGCGCGCGGCAGCCGAGCACCTGCGCGACCTCTACGGCATGTTTGGCGATTGGTATCTAGTAATGGCCGCATACAACGGCGGTCCGCTGACGGTGGCCCGCGCCATCGAGCGCACCGGCTACGCCGATTTCTGGCAGCTGCAAAAAATGCATGCCCTGCCCGTTGAGACGCAGAACTACGTCCCCATTATTATCGCCTTGGCGCTGGTATCCAAGGATCCTGGGCTTTACGGCGTGCAGGTCGATCCCGAAAAGCCGCTGCTGACCGACAAAGTCACCCTCGATCATCAGATCAGCCTCCGTCTGGCGGCTGATGCGGCCGGAGTCGATCCCGATGAGTTGCATGCGCTGAATCCTGAACTGCTTCGCGGGTTGACGCCGAACGAGCCGAATTTCGTTCTGAACATTCCCGTGGGCACCACACAGACGTTCGAGCAGAATATCAAGCAGGTTCCCGTGGACAAATGGACCAGCTGGCGCTTGTATGCCGCCGGAGATGGCGAAACCTTGCCGGAAATCGCGCACCGCTATCGCGTCAGCCTGTCGGCGCTCGAATCGGCCAACCATCTTGATTCGGACGCGGCAGTGCCGGCGGGCCTCATGCTGGACGTTCCCGCAGCGCCGCCTGTGGCGCGCCTGATCCGCTATCGCGTGCAACGCGGCGACACCCTCGATCGCATCGCTGAAAAATTCGACGTCAGCGTATCGGAACTGAAGCGCTGGAATCATATCTACGGCAATCACGTGAGGCGCGGAGAGCGGCTGCGCATCTACGCGGGCGAGATGGCTGTAGAGGATTCGCATTGGACGGAGCGAGAAGAAAAGCCGGCGGAGCGTACCGTAGCGGAGCACGTCCCAACTCGGTCCTCACGAGTGGCTCACCGCGTCCGTCCGGGCGAAACGCTGTACTCGATCGCTCGACAGTATCAGATCACCGTGTCGGACTTGCGTCAGTGGAACCCATTCCTGCACGACCGCGGGCTTGAGGCTGGCGACATTTTGAGCATCCAGCGCTAACGGTCCGCTGCAGAACGCCAGCCTGGCTTGAGCCCCGCGTACCGCGTTCAGCAACATCGTTAAACCACGCCGCGATTCTGTCCAATCGGTCCACCCAATTCACGCCTTTCAGGCCCATCCTGACGTTAGGCTGGACCTGCGCTGGGCCCATCCCGCGGCTCAATTGAGCCGCTGCGTATTCACATTCGAACGGCATGACTACAGTCCGTTTCCGCCTTGACAAATTTCTGAGAACCCGCTTATATGCAGCCAAGGACCAAGTGGCTGTTCAGAGCCCCCGAACCATGGAGGAGTACATGTTCTACGCAAAAATGAATGACGAAGATGACGACGAGCTGCCCGGCTGGGATGAAGAAGAGGAAGGGCAGGAACAGCCGACCGAGGTCGTGGAAGTCGAAGAAATTGTAGTCGAGGAAGAACCCGACGACGAAGAGGAAGCTGCGGCTCCTGCCTCAGCGCCGGCGCGCCGGCCAGCCGCCAAGGCACGGCCCAAAAAAGCCAAGAAACCGGCCCCGAAACCCAAGGCTAAGCCCAAAGCGAAAGCCAAGCCAAAAAAGAAAGCAAAAGTGAAGCCCAAAGCCAAGGCTAAACCGAAAAAAAAGGCTGGCCGCAGACGGCGTTAGCTTCAGGCTCCGCGGCGTTCCACGCCCGGGCAGTCTCGCATCGGCATCATTTTAGGCGGCCGCCCACGCCCTCACCGGCTGTGGCGGCCGCGTCGTTCTATCGCTGATCTGCGCACCTTTGTCGGCTTTCCTGCCCCGCACCGGCACATCCGTACACGCGCTGTGCACCTAAAAGCTTCCTGGTTTTTCCTTGCGGCACCGGCAACGCATCGTTAGCATACGCGCTCGATGCCGCTGGCCGTGGAACAGATCCGGAGGATGCGCGGGGGCGCTCAGGCGCATCTGATGCGCTGCGCAGACGACGGATATTACGTGGTGAAGTTCCGTAACAACCCGCAGGGCGCGCGAATACTGGCCAACGAATTGCTTGGAACCCGTCTGGCGGCGAGGCTGGGGCTTCCCACGCCGGAAGTTGCGGTGGTGGAAGTCCGCCAGGAACTCATCGACAATACCGATGATCTGGTAATCGAGCTGGGGCGCGGGCGCGCGCGCTGCCATCCGGGGCTGCAATTCGGCTCGCGCTATCCCGGCCCTCCGGCGGAGACGGCGGTCTTTGATTTTTTGCCGGACGAGCAGCTGCGCGGTGTGCCGAACCTTGCCGATTTTTGCGGCGCGTTCGTGTTCGATAAATGGACCTGCAACACCAACGGGCGGCAGGCAATTTTCTTTCGCTCGGCCGGCGATCCCGGTTACCGGGCGCAGATGATCGACCAGGGATTTTGCTTCAACGCCTGCGAGTGGAATTTTCCCGACGGCCCGCTGCGCGGCATTTACGCCCGGCACCGCGTGTACGACGCGGTTCGCGGCATCGATTCCTTCGAACCGTGGCTCGGGCGCGTGGAGAAGCGCATGGATGAATCGGTGCTGGAGGAAATTGCCGGCGAGATTCCCCCGGAGTGGTATGGTTCCGATACGGAAGCGATCGAGCAGATGCTGGCACAGCTGTTGCGACGCCGCGAGCGCCTCCGCGATTTGATCGTGCAGGCTTGGAAATCCTCGGCTCAGCCGTTTCCAAATTGGAAGTGAGATGATGACTGGAAGTGAGACATGCCGGACGAACCACGACAGACGCTTCGTTATCGCATTTTGCGCTACACGCCAAACTTGATCCGCGACGAGTGGCTCAACATCGGCGTGTTCCTGGAAGAGATTTCTCCCGGCTCCGCGCCATCGCCGGCCGCGCGCCGCGCCATGCGCCTGGTGGAGGACGCCTCCGAATTCGCGCGCGTGCGGCGATTACACCCCTCGGCGGACGAAACACTGCTGCGTGGCCTGGCTCCGGAGTTCGAAGCGCAGTTGGCGGGGACCGAAAAGAGCGTGAGCGAATACGTCGCGAAGTTGGATCAGACTCTTTCCAACGTGTTGCAGTTCAGCCCGCAGCGCGCCGTGCTGGCTGAAAATTTCGACGCGGAAATGGATCGTTTGTACCACGAGCACGTCGCGCTCCCCTCGCGCTCGCGCGGCGGCGTGGTGGAGAGCACCAAGAACTGGATTCGCTCGCGCCTCAACGACATTTTTAAACGCCGCCGCATTCTCGACAAGCTGGAGCGCGGCGTTCGCGTCGACCAGTTCACCCAGCCGGGAGACCCCTTCCGTATCGATTATTCCTACCGTTACAACGGCACCAGGGGCTATCTCCACGCCATTCCGCTGGCACGCGACTATTCGCAAGCGAAAGTGTTGGCCTACACCGCCGAGCGCATCCGCGCGCGCGCCGAGAGTGTGGAATTTTCCGCCATCACCGAAGTAGCGCCGTCGCCGGATAATCCGCGGCACCAGTTCATCATGCGCCTCTTCGGGGACCAGCACATCCAAATCCTGCCGCTCAGCGGCGTGGAAGCGTTCGCCGAATCGTTGCGCCCGCGCTTGCGATAACTTCGCCCGCCGCTGTAGCCCTGGGGTTGAGCCGATCGCGCTCGAAACGCCGGGATTGTTGGCTACCAGTGAAGGTGTCCTCTTTTGCAGCAAATGAACTGTTCAGTCGAAGCGCCGGGATTTGATTCTTCTGCGCAATTTTGCTATTGTGCGCATTAGCGATTCCCCGGAGTCCAATTGTGAAACGTCGTGCGGCGAAGGGCATGCACATGTCTCGCTCGGCACCTAAGCCTATGAGCAAAAAAGCTTTAGCTTCAGACGGAAAGTCGAAAACTCCCCTCCCTGATCCCGACGCGGTAGCCAAACAACAGCAGCTCAAACTTTACGAAGAGGCGCTCAAGCACTTCCAGCAGCAGAAGTGGCCCCGCGCCAAAGAGCTTTTCGAGCGCGTCCTGGAAGGCCCTGCCAAGGACCTCACCGACCGCGCTCAGGTTCATCTGCGCGTCTGCGCCCAGCGCATAGCGCCCGCGGCGGCTCCCGCGCCGAAGTCGGCCGAGGACCATTACACACAAGGCGTGGCGCTGATGAATATGGGCCGCTGGGACGAGGCCCGCGAGCATCTCGACCGCGCCCGCAAGGCCGCGCCCAAAGCCGACCATGTGGTCTACGCCATCGCGGCACTCGATTGCCTGACCGGGGAAGCCGATTCCGCCATGGAAAATCTGAAGCTGGCCATTCAACTGCGCCCCGAGAACCGCTATCACGCCCGCAATGACGAAGATTTCTCATTTTTGCAGGAGGACCCTCGTTTCACGGAGCTGCTCTACCCGGAGCGGGATGGCTCTGCTGGCTGATTCGCAGCTTTTTTCATGAGAGTTGTTCTGGAAAAGCGCTCGCCCGTCCGCATTGTGGCTCTCGGAGGCGGCACGGGCCTATCCGCCGTGCTGCGAGGGCTCAAACAGCACGTCGCCGAACACGGCCAGCTCGATTCACTCCTGCCCATCGCCGACCTCACGGCGGTGGTCACCGTTACCGATGACGGAGGAAGCTCCGGACGGTTGCGCCGCGAATACAGCGTCCTTCCTCCCGGTGACATTCGCAATTGCCTCGTGGCCCTCTCGCCCGACCCTAACTTGCTCGGCAATCTTTTTCAGTACCGCTTCCCCACCGGACGCGGCCTGGCCGGGCACAGCTTCGGAAATCTTTTACTCACCGCGCTGACCAACATCACCGGAGATTTTTCCAAGGCGGTGCAGTTCTCCGCGCAAGTGCTGGCCATTCGCGGCCGTATTTACCCATCGACCGCGCAAAACGTCACGCTGGAAGCCCAACTGCAAGACGGCACCATCGTTCCGGGCGAGACGAAAATCTCGCGCTCGCGAAAACCGATCGCGCGCCTGCGGCTGGTGCCGCGCCGCGTTCATCCATTGCCTGAAGTGGTTCGCGCCATTCGCGCCGCGGACTTGATTCTCGTCGGCCCCGGCTCGCTCTACACCAGCATCCTGCCGAACCTGCTGGTGCCGGGAATTCTGGAGGCGATTTCCAGATCGCGCGCGGTGCGCGTGTACATTGCCAACTTGATGACCCAACCGGGCGAAACGCGCCATTACACAGTTGCCGATCACGTGCGCGCTATCTACGAACACACCCGGCCACGGCTTTTCGATTTCGCGGTTATCAACCGCACAGCCGTTGCGCCGCGCCTGGTGCGCCGCTACGCGGCACAAGGAGCGGAACCGGTCGATCCATCGTATGAGGAGCTCGGAAAGTTGGGGCTGCGCTGCGTTTCCGGGGCATTGTTGCGGCAGGACGGTAAAGTGCGTCACGATGAAGCCCGGCTGGCGCATCTTCTGCTGCGGTCCTTCGTGCGGGTAGGCGCGAAGCGCGCGAGCTAATTTCCTGCCGCCGACGCGCTCGGCGCCATGTAACCTTGCCGCGCGTATACGTCCACGGGCTGCTTCTTGCCCTTCTTATTGCGCAGCTTCATCGGATCGCCCTGATCGTCGACTATCTGCACCACGATCTTGTGGTATTTGCCGTCCTGCTGCGTGGAGGGCGTGAATCCCAGCGTGTACTGGAAGCGGAGGAACTGCGCCACGGTATTAAACACGCCCTGCATATCGGCGTCGAAGACCGGGAAAAACGCGTAGCCGCCAGTCATGCGCGCGAAGGTAGTGAGCTGGTTTTTGGCCTGCAAGTATCCGATATCGGGTCCCATGTTGTACATGTTCAGCTGCTCGCCCATGCCCACACAGAAAATGGTCACCTCGGTCTCTTTCAGCCGGTCGAGAATCTGGTCGAGATTGTGCTTGCTGAACGTGTCATATCCCGAGGCGATAACCAGAATCGATTTCTTTCCCTTCACGTCTCGCAGTTGGTCGAGCGTTTGATAAACCGCGTCGAACAGCACCTCTTCGTGAAAAGTCGGGAAGCCGAGCGTCTGGATGTCCTGAGCCACTTCGCTCTTGTTTTGGGTGAAGTCCTGCACCAGGTGAGTGTTCAAGTCGAACGTTTTTAGCGCGACCCAGTCCTGCGGCTTCAGGTGGCTCAGGAAACCATCGGCCCAGTAGGCGCCGCGAGCCGCGAAATAATTCCAAAACGTGCTGCTGTATTCCAGCAGGACCACCACTGTGATCGGCGCGTCGGTGGGGCCAAAGTTACTGATCTGCTGCAGCTGGCCGTCGTCATAAACGCGGAAATTTTCCTTCTTCAGCCCAGTCACCAGATCGCCGTCATGGTCGGTGACGGTCGCGTCCACGTCCACCAGATTCGAATTGACGGTGATTACGGCTTGCGGCGACGAAGGCGGCGGTTGCTGCTGGGCGGGCGGCGCGCTGTTTGATGACGGAGGAGGTTGCGGCTGTTCCGGCTGCTGCGCGGGAGGCGGGCCCATGGGTCCCTCCTGCTGCGCAAAGACCGGCCAGACCTCGGACGGAACGCCCAGTCCGGCGATCAGTACGACCATCAATACGAGGCGAAACCAAGCGTGCTTGCTCACCTGCCGTTCACCTGACTCATGCTGCCACGGCCCGCCCTCGTGGTCAATCGCCGTGGTCAATTGCATCCCAGAAAACTGCGGGCGCCTTGGCTTCGCGCGCACGGAGCGGCGCAATGCTAAGATTCGAGTTCCGCAATCTCCGGCACTTTGAGATTCCCCAGGGGGCAAAAAGGATGGCGCGCACCGGGCGGTCTTCATCTTCTCAGTCGATGTGTCTCGCGCAGGGGATAATTCGCGGTATGGGAGCGACGCGATGATCGCCATGACGCGGCGCCGTGCCAAAATCGTCTGCACGCTGGGGCCGGCTACCTCCTCACCCGAGATGATCGACCGTCTGATGCGCGTGGGCATGGACGTGGCGCGCCTCAACTTCTCGCACGGCACACACGCCGAACACGCCCGGCGCATGACCCTGATCCGCCGCGCCTCCGCCAAATTCCAGAAGCCCACCGGGATACTCGCCGATCTGCAAGGGCCGAAAATTCGCACCGGAACGCTCGATGGCGGCGCGCCGGTGCGATTGCGCACCGGCCAGCAGTTCGTGATCACCACTCGCGCCGTCACCGGCGATGTGAACGGGGTGAGCACCACGTTCCAGCCTTTGCCCGGCTCCGTCCGCCCGCGCGACCGGATTTTGCTGAGCGACGGAGAAATCGCCCTGCGCGTGATCGGCGTGCGCGGCAAAGACGTGCGTTGCCGTGTCGAAAACGGCGGAATGTTGAAAGAGCATCAAGGCATCAATTTGCCGGGCGTGAAGCTCAATGTCCCTTCACTCACCAGCAAGGACCGCAACGATCTGGAATTTGCACTGGAACTGGGCGCGGATTTTATCGCATTGAGTTTCGTGCGCACCGCGGCGGACGTTCGCGCCGCAAAAGCAGCCATCACCCGCACCGGAAAAACCACGCCGGTGATCGCCAAGATCGAAAAGCCTGAAGCCCTCGATCACCTCGACGAAATTCTGCGCGCCGCAGACGGCGTGATGGTGGCGCGCGGCGATTTGGGAGTGGAGATGAGCCCGGAGAAAGTGCCGGTGGCGCAGAAGGAAATCATTTCGCGGGCTCGCAACGCGCTGAAACCGGTGATCACCGCCACGCAGATGCTCGACTCGATGGAGAACAGCCCGCGGCCTACGCGCGCCGAAGCTTCCGACGTGGCCAACGCGGTGTTCGACGGCAGCGACGCGCTGATGCTTTCCGGCGAAACAGCGGTGGGACACTTTCCGATCGAGTCAGTAGCCATGATGGACCGCATCATCCGCGAAGCGGAATCAAGCGTGACGCAATTGCCTCGGCCGGCGCGCTTCGGCGAACTGCACATCGGCGAGGTGGTAGCCGAGGCCATCTGCCACGCCGCCGAGGAACTGCGAATGTCCGCGGTGGCCGTGTTCACCGAGAGCGGATTTTCGGCGCGCCTGGTTTCCAAATACCGGCCGCGTGCGCCGATCGTCGGATTTTCTCCCAATCAGGAGACGCGGAGGCGTTTGAGCCTGTACTGGGGCGTGCTTCCGCGGCGCATCGATCGGATTCGCTCCATCGACGAGCTTGCTAGAATTGCGGAGGCTCGCCTGAGCGAGGAGCGCGTGGTGAAGCGCGGACACGTGGTGGGAATCGTGGCCGGCACGCCGCTGGGCGCGCGCGGAACGACCAACTTGGTGCGGCTGATGAAAATTGGCGAACACGCCGAGGGCAAACCGGCGGCGGGCAAACCGGCAAATGTTGCGAAGAAAAGCGCCGTGAAAATGAAGCGGGCGAAAAAGCGCTAGTTAATCCAGTTGTCCGGGCGCGAAGGCGGCTTGTCGCGATTCTCGCGGACGTAGACTTCGAATTTCTTGCGCAGGCGGCGCTGCTTCCAATCCGTAAGCACGTTGCGCCAGTTGTAAAGATGCGAGCCGCGGCGCAGGTAAATGTAGCCCACCAACATGCCGCCCAGATGGCAGATGTGAGAGATATTGTCGCCGGTCGAGCCGATGGTCCCGAAAAACTCGATCGCGCCCATGATGATCACGAAGATGCGCATCGAGACTGTCACCGGCAGCGGAAACATCCACACGCGACGGTGGGGCAGCAGCACGGCGTTGGCGAGCAAAATTCCGTAGATCGCGCCGGAGCAGCCGATGGTGGGAATCAGCGCCGTGCCCATCCCGTGCGGATCGAGAATCAGCTTCACGATGATGTCGATCACTCCGGCGCCCACGCCGCAAAGGAAAAAGTAGATGTAGAAGCGCTTCGCGCCCCAGGTGTGCTCCAGATCGGCGCCGAACATCGCCAGGTAGAGCAGGTTCAGCAGGATGTGAAGAATTCCGTCGTGCAGGAACAGATAGGTGAACGGCTGCCAGATGCGAAGGCCGTGAGTGGCGGCGTAGGGCGACAGGCCGAACCAGTCGATCCAGAAGGCCCAACCCGCGGAACCGTAGATCAGCCGGGAAAGTTCCTGCAGAAGAAAAACGCTGATGCAGGCAATGCAGAGGGTCTTGACGGCGCGGGGGAAGTATTCGCCGATGTCGAAACGGTAGCCGTAGCCGCGCGAAAAGGAGCCCATTGGTTTCCAATTCTAGAGGGGACCCGGCGCGGAGTCAAAGACGGCGTTGTGAGGCGGCACGGGCGCGTCGATTTGGAAAATTAGAGGCGGTCGATTTTCGCCGCCAGGATGAAATCGCTTTCGGTGAGGCCGTTGATGGCGTGCGTCCAAGTGGTGACTTCGGCTTTGCCCCACGAAAGCAGAATGTCGGGATGATGTCCTTGCTCCTCGGCGACAGCGCCCACTTTGTTGACGAACGCGAGCGCCTGCCGGAAATCCGGGAATTTGAAAACTTTGGTGATGTGGTGACCGTCGATCACTTTCCAGTCGGGCAATTGCTCGGAAAGTTTCGTGAGTTCCTGGCCTGCGAGCGGAGGGACTCCGCCGCGGCACGGAACGCAATTTTTGCTGGCCAAGTCGGTCATCAGCGGTTTCCTGAAACAGCGGCGTGCGCGTCGACGTAATCGCGAACGTACGCGACGAAAGCGTCTTCGATGCGCTTGGTGACCGGACCGAGAGATGTGTTTATGGCATGGCCGCCGATGTCCGCGACACCGATCACGTTGCGGTTTGTGGAGGAAATGAAAACTTCGTCCGCGCAGAAGAGATCTTCGGGAAAGAGAATGCCCTCGTCAACTTCAATGCCCGCGGCGGGACCGAGTTCGAGAACCAGACTGCGCGTGACGCCTTCGAGGCAGCCGGAGGAGAGCGGCGGAGTGATTACGCGACCCTCCTGCACGCAGAAAATATTGGCGGCGGTGCATTCGGAAACTTCGCCGCGCTCGTTGAGCATGACTACTTCGTCCCATCCAGCTTGCTGCGCCTCGGCCAGATTCCAGACGTTGTTGAGCCAGGAGGTGACTTTCACGCCTGCGAGCGGCGATTCGGCATGTCGCCCGTGCTCGCGAACTGCGAGACGTACGGCGTGGCGAATGGGCGGCAAATCGGCGGAGTAGATCAGCAGATCGGCGACGGGCATTTCTTCGTCGCTGCGCCAGAAACCGCCGGCGCGGTTGTGGATAACGTAGATGCGCGCGCAGCCCTCGCGCACATTGTTGGCGTGCAGCACTTCGGAGAGTTGATCGCGCACTTTTTCCGCGTCGAATGGGAGCGGACAGCGCGTGATCTGTGCGTCATGCGCGAGCCGTTTCCAGTGGCGCTCGAAAGCGAAGGGAACGCCTTCGACAACGCGCATGGTGGTGAAGAGCCCCCAGCCGTTGAGCAGGCCGGACTGGCCGGGCGACAAGCGAACGTCCTCAACGGGCGACAAGCGGTCGTTATGAAAGACGAAACGGTGGATCATGTCGTCTCCCCCGAAAATTCCAGGTCCATTGTAGCGCAGAACTGCGCCGAGACTGGATCGAGGGTTTGCTGGAATTTCGCAGCGGCGATTGCGGGTACGGAACAGGCGAAAATGCGTCGAAAAGTCGCGTGCACCGGAACGTTCCGGGTAGACGGGTATGCGGTCGTTTGTTTTTCTGGAGATGGGAGTGATTCTACTCGACTGACTGTTCCGGGTAACCACCCCAAAACGCGGAGGGTTTTGGGGTGTAAAAGCGCGTGATTGGTAACTAGTAGTTGGTGAGTGGTGGAAGACAAATGCGTGGCGCGGGTGAAGCAGCGTCCCGGCAAGCCGGGATGCATAAGGCGCACGGAAAGGTGTGTGGCTTCGCCGCGATTGTTTATGACGGAGATGGAGCTCCGTCCCCCGAGACTGCGAAGCGCCAGCGCCATTGGATTTCTGCGGAAAAATGGGAAAAGAAAATGCACCGGGAAGTTCCGCCCTTGTATGTGCCCGGTCGTTTGTTTTCTATGACTTACGTGTGTGAGAGGTCGATTGACCGTTCCACCCTTTGAGCAGTATGTGTGAGTAGTAATTCGTGAGTGCTGAACCCAATGGGGCTGTCGAGAACGGGAATCGGGCGCGTAACGGAGCGGCACCGCAAGAAGCGGGAAGGCTGCTGGCTTGAGGGCCAGCGCTACAGAGGCAGCGTCGGGCGATCGGCCCTGTTCGAGTTTTCCGTTGACGCGCAGCATCACAGATCGACGATAGCAAGACGCGGGGAGTAAGAACTACTGGTCGAAAGTACAGTTTTAGTACAGGCGGACAGGACTGTCCTACATGCGATTGGTTGCTCCTCGATCGATTTGTGTGCGACTTTAATTGGAAGCGCCATCTCGGCCAACTCCAAGACGAGCCTTAAATTCATTTCGAAGCAAGAAAGCTGCCACGCCATGTGCGGCTTCAAACTGCGAGGATAAATGCGCCATCCGCCGTTGGGCCGCAAAGCAACGCGACATCGTTCTTTCCAGGACGAGTTACGATTCCCTGCCTTCGAGAGGAACAAGTCACGGTAAAAGTTTCCAGACATCGTTGTAGTAAAACGTGCTGAGGGGGTTGGGACTGTAAAAGCCACTAAATAGCCAGAAATTTCGGTTTGAATCCACCCATCCGATCGCCTCGCAGCGGGGTCCAGGCACATTGTTGGGAGCGGGCATCCCTTGAGTCCCCAATACAGGAGGTTGCGCTGAGAGAATGGGCCCGCCCATCCAGGTCCATTCGCCTCCGCTGTATTTCCACAGATCGCTGAGATAGTTCAAGGTTTGGCCGGTTGAATCCAATCCAAATCCGCCAAAGATCCACACGTTCCCTGACACGTCTTGCCACGCGAGTGGAGAAAGTCGTCCTCCAGGGGTATTCCCGGCGCCCGCCACACCTTGCGTTCCATACACACCTTGTTGCTCGCCAGAGGACCCGGCCTCCCACGTCCATTCGCCATTGCTGAATCTCCAAATATCATTCAAAAAGGCGCCCGTATTCGGGTTCAGGCCTCCAAAGAGCCACAGGTTTCCGGATGAGTCCGTCCACGTTGCTTCGCCGTGTCGGTCTCCGGGAGTGTTGCCTGCGCCAGCCGCGCCTTGCACGCCATACGCCGCGTTCTGGCCCCAGACGTTGGGACCCGCGACCCACGTCCATTCGCCCCCGCTGTACTTCCATAGGTCGCTCATGTAACCCACTTGCCCAGTCGAGTCGAAGCCGGCCCCGCCGTAGAGCCAGAAAACGCCATCTTTGCCAAGTCAGGCTGAGCTGTAGTAACGGCCGCCGGGGACATTGCTTACGCTGGCCGTGCCCAGCGTTCCATAGGATCCGGATTGATTGGCGAGTTGGGAGCCACCAACCCATGTCCATTCTCCGTCGGAGTACTTCCATAGGTCGTTAAGATAGCCTCTTGTTCCGGTCGAATCGAAACCGAAGCCGCCGAAAAGCCAGAAGGTTCCTTCCGCATCCACCCACGTTAAAGCGTCTCCGCGAGCCCCTGGCCAATTGCTCGGAGAGGCCGAGCCTTTCGTACCATAAGTCCCAGCTTGGTACGCTAAATCGGATCCGCCTATCCACGTCCATCGATTGTTGCTGAATGTCCAGAGGTCACTCAGTTGGCCGTCAGCAGCGCCCACCGAATCCAATCCAACGCCGCCAAATAACCACAAAGTGCCTTGTTTGTCGACCCACCTTGCCGCGGACATCCTTGCTCCGGGAATGTTGTTGGCAGCCGGATCTCCCAAGTTGCCGTACGTGCCGGGTTGATTATAGGAAGCGGAGCCACCCATCCAAGCCCACTCAGCGTGGCCGCAGTCTACAGTAACGTTTACTACGCCACTGTTAACGGTTCCAACGCCGCCGGTTACTCCGCAGGTCTGTGCCGGGGAATCGGGTTGGGTTTCTACGGTGACGGAGTAGCTGCCTCCGCTCTGGATCAGAGTCGGAAATTGGAAGGTTCCGTTTGCAGTCACCGGCAAGGCGTCATCGTTGTTATCCGTCAAAACCAAACCTCCGCCTGTTCCCCAAAGACCCAGCACTGTGGCGTCTATCGCGAACGAGGTCGGTGGTGGTGGCGGCGTCCCACTTACTCCGGATCCCCCAGCGCCGGCGCACCCGGCTAAGAATGCGACTGAGAGCAAAGCAAGGTAGACACAGACTTTGTATCGGTGATTGAAGCGCGTGCGCCGAAAGTCCCGCAGGGACACCGCAGCAGAGCCTTGTGGTGCGTAATTCGCGGAGGATGCTCCCATGCGGTCGCTTGCTCCCAGGTGATGCGGGTGATCCGAGCGCAATAATATGCTTAATTAATAATACAACGCAATACATATGGGCCGCGCGTCGGCGGCGTTCTCCCCGCAGACCTTCGCTTCTATGGCTTCCGACAAGCCGGCTACCGGCGACTTGGTCGGGCCGAAAGGCGACTTTCCGGTAACATCCGTTTACCGGGAGTGCGCGATCTTCCGGTAAACGGCTGGAGCTCCGTCGCGGGTATTCGAGATGAGCGCGCGATTGGGGACAAGCCGAATCCGAACCCTTCTCATGCCGCCCCGAAGCGTGGGGCACCCGGAAATGCAGAGCCATACTGCGGTGGGGTCGTTGCGCCACTCGCCGAGATTGGCCGTATTCATTGTGCGGGATGAGTGAGCAGAGTACGATGCCGACGGAGTACATCGAAGGGAAACGGGTAAAGGGTTTTGCGCGTCGGGAGTCTTATGAAAGCGTGCGCGGTGCACCACACGATTTGGAAGAAAAGAATTTTCGCGTTGTGGATGCCGGTGGGTATGGCTATAGCTGCGAACTTCGCTACGGGGGCGGCACGTGTACGCGCAGCAGATCGAGAAGGGGCGACTGCGCGGGCGGGAGAATCGCGCACGCGAAGCGCGGGGGCCGAGCAGGACGCGCAAACTGCGGCGACTAGCAGGCAAACTACGGTGACAGGCGGGCAAGCGGGACAACGCGCGCAGAATTCGCGGACGCTACAAGCTACGGCAACAGGGCATGGTGCGCCGAGCAGTTTGCGGAGCGAGACGCGGCTGATCACGGTGGATGTGTCCGTGCGGGATAAGCATGGCAATGCGGTGCGCGGGCTGAAGGCGTCGGATTTTCAGATCTACGACGATGGGCACGGGCCGCAGCAGATTGCGGGGTTCGAGTTTATCGAGCCGCCGGCGATTTCCGCGACCGCTGTCGCGCGGGAGTCTGCGTCGCAACTGGGGACTGGGGCGCAACCAGCGGCGGCCACGGCAACCGAGAAAACCTCCGCAAAAGCTGCAACGCAGCTACCGATTTATTCCAATCAGGAGTTTGCCCATTCGCCGGTGCCGCCTACGGCGATTTTGCTAGACCCCGGCAACATTTCGTTTCAAGACCACGTGACGGCGACATTGCAGGCGCTGAAGTTGGTGGACAAGCTGCCGGCGCAAACGCCGGTGGCCGTCTTCCTGCTGGCGGGAGGGCTGACGGTGGTGCAGAACTTCACGACCGACCGGGCCGCATTGCGCGCGGCGGTGAACCGGTCGATGATGCCGATGGCGAAATTAAAAAATCCGGAGACGGATCCGGACAACAAATTCACCACCACGGACGCGGGAGCGAAGGCCGAGCAGGCATTCCAGAAGCTGGAATACGAAGAGCAGACCACAGTGATCGCGGACGAAGCGTCAGATGCGATGCGAGCGATTGCCAAGGATCTCTCCGGATATCCCGGGCCGAAAAATCTGGTGTGGATTTCGGAAGCGTTTCCGCAGTGGATCTTGCCGGGCTCGGGATTTGGGGCGCATTCGGTGGAGGCGGGCGACAGCTCGTCACTGGCCGATCCCTTTCGACAAGTATTTTCGAGCAGCGCGAATTACGGCGACAAGCTGAAGTCGGATGCGCAGGCGCTGGTGGATGCGCGCGTGACGGTGTATCCGGTGGACGCGCGGGGACTGGTGGCGCCGAGCCTGTACGATGCGTCAGGAAATATGCTGGCGACCGATCCGAGCTTCGCGTCGAACCCGGCGAGCATCGGGTCGGCCATGGGGGCGGAGCTGACTCGGGAGACCACCGATTTGACCTTCTCGCAGGCGACCATGCAACAGATCGCGGAAGACACCGGCGGAAGGGCGTGCGTGAACACCAACGACCTTTCCGGATGCGCGAAAACGGCGATCGAGGACGGTTCGCCGGATTACGAGATTTCGTACTATCCGGCGGGCACGGTTTGGGATGGCAGCTTTCACCGCATCACGCTGAAGACGGATTTGCATGGAGTGAAGATACGGTACCGGCGCGGATATTCGGCGGTGGACACGACGGAGCTGGCGAAGAAACGGCCGATGGAGTTTTTCCAGGAGGCGTGCGCTTCGCTGCTGCCGGTCACGTCGATCGGATTGAAGGCCGCGCCGCTGGAAGCCCGGAACGCGGGCGAGAGCCGGTACTTGCTAAGCATTTCGCCGCAGGCGCTGAGCGTGACGCCTACCGGTGACAAACTGGCGCTGCACCTGCGCGTGGCCGTATGCGAGTTCGCACCGCAGGGCGGGAGATTCCATATCTTCATGCGCGAGATGACGAAAAAGTTTTCCGAGCGTGAGGCGCAGAATTGGCAGAGGCAGGATATCGCCAGCGTGGTCGACTACAACCCGAAGCCGCAAACGGCGCGGCTGCGGCTGGCGGTGCTGGACACGTCAACGGGACTGACTGGAAGCGTGGACGTGCCGGCGCATCCGCGAGTGGTTTTTCGGATTGCCGGACTTGGCGATGCGCGGGAGATGGCGCGCGAGGAGGGCGCGTCCAAAGTGTATTCGCATCTGGAATTTCATTCGTCGAATGGCGATGCGGGCGGACTCGACCTGAGCGGCGATGCGATCGAGTATCGCGGGAAGCTGGGAATTGATTTGGCGGCGCCGGCGCTGTTTCGCGAAGTCTACGGGGAAAAGTTTCAATGCGAGGCAGGGACGCTGGTCGCGGACAGCGGCTCGCGGGGCGCGCAGCCGGAGCTCGTTTTCGCGTTCAAGAATTCGGCCGGGCTGATGGCGGTGGTGGACTTGTCAGGGGCGGCTCCGGCATATTCCGGAGCGTTACCTGTGGATGCGAGCGCGCGCGCGTTCTTCGACGCGCTGTGGAAGATGTGCCACTGCGAGCGACCGTAGCCGGGAGTGAGCGCGAGAAAAGCCGGCGTCAGGACGCAGCAAAACGCAAACACGAGGGACCCCGCATGCGGTGCGGAGACAAAAGAGTCCGGCGGCGAATTACCGCCGGGCCAGAAACAATCGTAAGTCGAGCCCTGCTTACTGAGGCTGGGCGGTTGGAGCTTGTGAAGAAGGCGCTTGCGGCGTCGTAGCCCCAGGCGCTGGCGCGACGGATGCATCGGTCGCCGTTCCAGGCGAAACCGAATCTCCCGTCTGATAACGGTTCAAGAGCGGATAGAACGGCGTGATCTCAAAGGGCATCTTTTCGCGAGCGGAATAGAGCGGAACGGCTTTGGCGTTGAGCATATTGACTTCGTCGTTCCAGGGATCGAGCTTGATGCGCGCGCCGAGCGGAAGAGCCGCAATCTGATCGACGCTGTCCGGCTTGAGCTCGGGCCCGGAATTTAGAAGCGCGGGATCGAGATAGATGCCGTTGCCGATGCGAGGATCGATGAGCGCGGGGAGGGCTTTCTCTTCCTGGCTCAGCTGCTTGAAGAAGAGCGCGGCGCCGGCGAGGTGGTCCTTGGACGGGTACTTCTTGAGAAGTTCGACGGCCTTTTGGCCGGCAGCAATGACGTCGTCGGGCGTGTCGCGGAAGGAAAAGTCCCGCAGGACCTCCATCGTATTCACATCGGTGACGTCGTTGAAGCCGTACTGATCGGTGGAGGGCCTGGTGATCATGATGTCCGCCAGATCCTGCGCGATCACAGCAGCCAGGCTGTCTTCGTCAGGGAGCACGTCAATCAAGCCGCGGCTGAGAACGATGGTGTGGCCAATGGTGAAGGACTCGAGCGTGCTGGTGAGCAACACGCGGCAGTGAACTTCGGGCTCGATATCAAGATTATTGGTGACTTCGAGGTTGTTTACCTCGGTGTCGAGAACCTTATCCACGGGGCTGGGCGGCGAAAGCAAACCGTCGCGCTGCAAGCGATCCAAGACGTTTTCTTCCGCGTGCTGCTGCCATTGGCGCTCTTCCTCGACGGGGGAACGGTCCTGCAGTCCGGTGTTCTGGTCCTGAATGGCATCGGGAGATTCGATGGTGAGCTGGCTGAAGGTCTGTTCGTGGCTGGCGTTCTTGAGGTCGTATCCCCACAGGCGAGTCTGCGCCTTGAAGCGAATGTGATTGCCCATCAAATCGTGGATGCTGGATTCCTGGCTGTAAATGTAGGCTGGCAGCCAAAGAGTTGGCTGCACGTTGAGGCGCCAGCTATCGAAGTGGAGTCCGTAGCCGTGAATTCCGTCGGTAGGAGTGTAACCACCGTTAAAACGAATGATGGTGAAATCCTGGTCTTCAACCCAGATGCGGCCCCTGAAGCGGCCGCGGCCCGATTTGGGCAACGGAGTGAGATCGAAGACGTAGCAGCGGACGGAGCCTAGAAAGTCCTTGCCGATGAATTCGAAATGATAGTGGGCGCGATCGAAATCCACAGGGTCGAGATAGACCATCTGGAGAAAACCAGCGGGATCGAAGCCACCATAGGAGAAGAAATTCATGACGTGACTGAGCGGATTGAACTCATGCAGGAGCGATTTGCGGTCGGAGCCGAGTATGTTTTCATCGACTACACCTTTGGCGAGATCGGCTTGGCCGAGATAGTAGTCGTCACGGACCGGGACGGTGCCGAGCTCTTTGTCAGGCCGCATTTCCTGAATATAAGTTTCGATGACGGGATCGTAGCGACGAATCGTCGCCTCCTCAGCGTGCTCGCGAGCGATGATGCGGTCGATCGCCTCATTGACGGTCAAGACCGGCGCGGAAGAATTTCCAGCTTGTGGCGGCTGCTGATTTTGCGGAGGTGATGCTTGCTGCGCTTGAACGGTGGATACGCCCGCGAGGGCAGTCCCCAAGCACACCGCGAGAGACAACGATTTCCAGATGCGCATCCCCAATCTCCCCTCAGTACGCCAATTCGAAAACAATCCGAGCAATGGCGCTGTAATCCACCGGCTGACCGTCCCGAGTTGCAGGACGGAAGCGGATTTGACGGGCTGCATCTTCGGCAGCCTGATCGAGCCCAAAGCCCAAGCCCCGGACGACGCGTCCTACTTTCACTTCGCCGTCAGCGGTGAAGTCAACTTGGAGGAGCACGACGCCTTGGATCTTGTTAGCTCGACCTTCAGCAGTATAAACCGGGCGAGGCACGGAAAGAATTACTACCGGGTTGGTATTTCCTTCCGCCGCGGTTTTACGAACCGTGGGCGCGGACGAGGCCTGTTCGTTCGAGAAAGCCCCCTGTTGGACAGTACCACGAGGTCCGCCGGAACCTCCTACGGCGACGCCGTTGCCAAAGCCTGCGCTGGCGATGGTACCGCGAGCACCGTGCTTGCCGCCGTTACCATTTCCGACGCCGGGACCGACCGGCATGTCGAACGATCCGAGTTGAGCAATATTGGGATTGCGGTCGCGAAGATGATTATCGGGCACGCCGTTTGGATCTCCGAAACCACCCGTCTGCACGGGAACGCGCAATTTGGGAATCGCGGAACTGCCCATGGAAACGCTCGGCAGAACTTTGGCGATCTGCGGAGCAGGGTCATCGACTTTGCGGCGCGTAAACTTGGCAACCGGCTTGGTCATGACCGGATCGTAAAGCTTCGGTTTCTCAATGAGAACCGCGGGCTTAATCATTGGCTTCATCAACTCGCGCTTGACCGGCACGATTTTCGGCTTTGGCCTCGGCTGCGGTTTCCAAGGTTGGACCACGGGTACCGAAACGGGCGTTACCCAGTAATGAGGCGCAAGCTCAAACCGCTGCGGCATGAGCAACGGAATGATGATGAGCAGCGCGAGAGCGAGGCATTCCAACCCGAGGCCAGCGCCAAACGAGGTCCAGCGCTTTTCACCCTCTGGGAGAAGCGTCCCGACAAACACGCTCGGATTTTTGTCCGATGGCATAGAAATCACCCCATGAGCCGTTCATTGCTTTGCATTAGCGTTAAATTGAGACAAGAGTAGCGCACGCTATTTAGTACTAGGCCCGCGGGCCGGGGTGAATAGATCGCGAGTACCATTCTACTATCAGCCGTGCTGAAAGCGATAACCGTGTACAAAGCGAGACGGGGGCTACTGGACCTCGCTAGAACACATCGCCGGTGCACATACGTACCAAATTTGAAAAAGCTGCGCCGCAAAGGAATCCGCGACACTCACAACGTTGGATGCACCTGAGAGGCCAATCGTGGCGAGGCTCAAAACACTGAACCCGGTTGCTGTTTCGATTCGCCACACCGAACTCTCCGAGAGTGAGATTGCTATCCGGGGTGCCATCCGACGGCCTGCCCAATAACCGCAAAAGCGGAGCACGAAGGCCGGGGGAGGGCCGTGCTCCGCTTTTGTGACGTGTAAAAATGCTCCAGCTATCGTCTATTGCGGCTGAACTACAACGTAGCTGGTGACACCTTTTTGATTGATGAGCAGCAACACCGCCTGGTTGCCTGCAGCCGAGAGAGCCTGCTGGTACTCTTGCACGTTGCTGACGGGCTTGTGGTCCACTTCCTGAATCACGTCGCCCTGCTGGATTCCAGAGGCAGCCGCATTGCTGCTAGGATCAACGGAATCGACGACCACGCCGCGCGTGTCGGGAGGCAGATTCAGCTGGTTAGCAATCGACGGCGTTACGTTTTCTACCTGCACGCCCTTCATGACGCCGGGGCCCTGCGCTCCCTGCTGGTTGCTATTGCTGGTGTTCCCGGCATTCTCAGGGAGCGTGCCGAGCGTCACGGGAATCTCCTGTGATTTTCCGTCGCGCCATACGGTGAGCCGCACGACCGTTCCCGGCGCGCTCTCAGAGATTTGCAGTTGCAGCTGGTTGGCGGCATCGACCGTCTTTCCATTCACGGCGGTAATGATGTCGCCGCGCTTCAAACCGGCCTTCGCGCCGGGAGTCCCAGAAGTAACGTCGTTGACCAGAACGCCGCCGTTTCCGGTGTAATTGAACTGCTTGGCGAGCTCCGGGCTCACGGTGCTGATGTACACGCCAAGATAGCCACGAATCACTTTCCCATGCTCGAGGATTTGGTTCATGACGAGGCGGGCCATGTCGATGGGAATGGCAAAGCCGATTCCCACGCTGCCCCCTCCGCCTCCAGTTTCTATGGCGGTATTGATACCGACTAGATCACCGGCAAGATTGATCATGGCGCCGCCCGAATTTCCCGGATTAATCGAAGCGTCCGTTTGAATGAAATCTTCGTAGCTTTCGATACCCAAATTGCTGCGGCCGGTGGCGCTGACGATTCCCATCGTGGCGGTGCCTTGCAGACCAAAAGGTTCGCCGATGCAGAAGACCACGTCGCCGACTTTCAATTTGGAAGAGTCGCCCACCGGAAGCACGGGCAATCCGGTGGCATCGATTTTAAGCACGGCGATATCCGACTTCGGATCGGTGCCGATCAGCTTGGCGTCGTATTCCTTTTGGTTAGAAAGAGTCACTTTGATGTTCGACGCTCCGCTGATCACGTGGTTATTGGTGACGATCAGGCCGTCGGAGGCGAGTATCACGCCGGAGCCCAAGCTTTCCTCGCGCTGGGGGGCGGGCTGCCCGAATTGACCGCCATTGTTGCCGAAGAACTGACGGAAAAAAGGATCATTAAAAAATGGCATATCACCCTGATTGTCCGGCTTCACTACTTTGGAGGAATGAATATTCACCACCGCGGGAAGCGCCGGCGCTAGAACGGAAGCGAAACCATTCTTGAATGAACCGAGAGAAACGGCCGGGCCGTCTTTTGCAACGGTAATGGCGGCTGCCCCCGCGCCGTAGACTTCGTGGTTGGACCAGTTTCTGAAAGTGACGGCGATAACCCCGCCGCAGATGAGCGCCGCGAGCACGGTGAAGGTGGCTACCCATCGCGGGATATGCAAATGGTTTTTCATGAACTATCTCTCCTCTTGAACCCCGCAGCGTTCGCCTGCTGGAGGGGTGCGAACATGAGTATTAGACGTGGCTGGCGGAAAATCGTGTGTTCGAACCTTGCTGCCGCGTTTCGCACATCTCTGTTAGTCCAAGACTTGTGAATCGCATCGGGGCTGCACCTAGCACGTACACCGACAGAGGGTCGCCAGACGACATGCGGCGAACTTGCGCGAAATTGTTGCAGGCCCGCCCATAAGTATAGATGCGTGGGACAATTGATAGATGCACGGGAAAGCCTGAGTGTGGCGAAAGTGCCCCGGCTGGCAAGAGCTTCAGCGCGGCAGGGCGCGGCGTCCGCGGAGCAGGTCACGATTGCGTGACCAAACGGGCGATAAAAAATGCCGCCGCAGCGGCTAGGCCGCCGACCAGCACCGTTTGCAAGCCGGACCGGAGCGGATTGACGCCCGTGTAGTGGCCCTTAATGCCGCCGAAAACGAACAGAGCCAGCAGCGTGACAGAGACGGAAATCCACAAGGCGGGAAAAACACGGTCCATCAGAACGTAAGGCGCCAAAGGTACGAGGCCGCCGATGACGTACGAAGCGGCAATGGTGGCGGCGCTACGTCCCGCGCGAGCTGGATCGGGCGCTTCGAGGCCTAATTCGAAGCGCATCATGAAATCGACCCAGCGCTTTTGATTGCCGGTGATGGCGTCGACGACCGGCTTCATCTGTTCGGCGCTCAGACCATATCCGCGAAACACTTTGGCGACTTCCTCGATTTCGACTTCGGGCAGTTCGACGGTCTCGCGGTACTCGCGATTCAATTCGGAAGCGTAATGCTCTGAGTCAGTTTTCGCGGCCAGGTAGCCGCCGAGACCCATGGCGATGGAGCCCGCAGCGATCTCCGCAAGACCGGCGGTGACGATAATCCCCGTGCCGCGCGCGAGCGCCGTGGCAGCGCTGGTGAGGCCAGCTGCGAGAGCGAAAGGCACCGTCAAGCCATCGGACATACCGATGACCACGTCGCGCACGGCGGCGGTGGATGTAAAGTGCTTCTCGACATGGTCGACCGACGGCATGCAGTCCTCCTGGCAATCCATTTGAAAATGTGAAGCGAATGCTGCCCAGCCGCGTGGCCGGGCGTATAATTGCGCTGCTGCAAGTGTAATACACAGGAGGTAGATTCTGATGTCATCGACAGGACATTCCGCACAAGGAGCCGCTCGCCAAATGAGCTACACGCTGCCGCCACTGCCGTACGCGTTCGACGCGCTCGAGCCCTACATTGACGCGAAGACAATGGAAATCCATCACGACAAACACCACGGTGGTTACGTCAACAACCTGAACAAGGCCCTGGAAGGGCATGCCGACCTGCAGAAGCTCTCCGTGGAGGAGCTGCTCGCACAGATCAACAAAGTGCCTGAAAATATCCGCACGGCGGTACGCAACAACGGCGGCGGGCACATGAATCACTCGATGTTCTGGAAGATCATGAAAAAGGGCGGGGGAGGCGAGCCGAGCGGAGATTTGGCCAGCGCCATCAGCGGCGCTTTTGGAAGCTTCAACGATTTCAAAACGAAATTCAATCAGGCTGCCACCACCCGATTCGGTTCCGGATGGGCGTGGCTGCTGCTGCGCGACGGCAAGCTGGCGATCGAATCCAGCGCCAATCAGGACAATCCGATTATGGACGGCGGCAAGGCATTTTTCGGATTGGACGTCTGGGAACATGCCTACTATTTGAAATATCAAAACCGGCGGCCGGAATACATCGAGGCCTGGTGGAACGTGATCAACTGGGCGCAGGTGGCCGACAATTACGCACAGGCGAAGAAGTAAGCGCGCGGCTGCGTAAGCTAAGTCGCCGAGCGGACGATCGAGGCGCGTCCGTCGCAGAAAAGCCGGCCAGTGGTTGCGGCTGAGTTCGACTGCGGCGGGCGCGTTTCGTTTTATCATTTCGTTTTCTCAGAGGCAGGCCATTCACGCGAAGCTTTGTAATTACAGGGCGCCAAAGAGGCGATGCTCCTCAATCAGGATGGCGACCGCTATGAAGGTGGTCAGCAGCGTGACCACGATTCCGACGCGGACGAACTCCCAGAACGAAATTCTAATTCTCTTCCCTGCTTGCTGAAGAACGATCAAATTGGCAACGGAGCTGATGGGCGTGGCGTTGCCCGCGAGGGTGCTGGTGCTGGCCAGCGCCAGCCAGATGATACGGCTATTGGGAAATGACGGCACCAGCGGACTGAACAGGAGTACGGCGGGCACGTTGCTGACCAGGTTCGAAAGGACGAGCATCACTCCGCTGACGGCAAAAAGCTGCGAGACAACAGGACCTTCCAATCCGCGGTGAAATTTCGAGATGAGGTAATTCACTGCGCCGGACGCTTCGAATCCGCGAATCAGAACGAAAAGCGCCGCAAAGAAAAGCAACAGCTCCCAATCGACACGCTGATAGATCTTCTGCGCGTCGACGCGGCCGATGATGAGGATAAACGCGCCGACGGAAATGGCCACCAGAGGGAAGGAGTAGCCAAAAATCCAGAACACGATTACCAGCGACGCGGCGATGAGGCACTTTACGAGCAGCGTCTTATTGAGCTGCACTTCGATGGAGGGAGAACCTTGGGCGAGCGGGCGGTGCAGCAAGTCGCGGTGATAGAAAAGCGTGAGCACGCCGACGTCGATTAGCAGGCCGACGATCGAAACGGGCGCCAGATGCGCGAGGAATCCGAGAAACGAGAAATGAGCGGCGATTCCGATAACGGCATTCTGAGGGTTGCCGGTCACCGACATCGCCGAACCGATATTCGCCGAGGTAGCCAGGCCGAGAAGGTAAGGCATGGGAGGGGCCTCGAGGCGGTCGGTTACGACCAGCACGATGGGCGTGAAGATCAGGCAGATCGTGTCATTGACGAAAAAAGCCGCGAGAACGCCGGAAGTGAACACCAGCAAAACCAACAATTGAAAACGAGTGCGGGCGATGCGCGCGACCTGGACGGCGGTCCAATCGAAAAAGCCGGAAAGCTGGAAATGGGCAACGAGAATCATGATGCCCAATAGGAAGATCAGCGTGTTCCAGTCGATGGCGGTGTACGCCTGATCCAGCGAAATCACGCCGAGCAGCACCATGGCCACCGCGCCGCAGAATGCCGCGGCGGTGCGGTCCAAGTGGCTGCCGCGAGTGCTCTGAATGGCAATCAACAGATAAGCGAGGACGAAAATTACGATGGGAATCCAGTGATACTGAGCGAGGGAGACCGAAAGATGTGACATGAAGAAAGTGGTTGCCGCACCTCTGAAGCAGCCAGCTTAGCGCGAGGGCCAGAAAGAAACAACGTTCGGCTGAATCACACGCCCGCGGAAAACCGATTGCTAGTGCGGCCAAATTGCGGACGGGTCGCTTTCGAACGGATAAACGGCGACCATCCAGCCGAATACTTGCGGAACCCAGCGGCCACTCGCTTTGATGCACGCGTCGTTCGCGACGATAGAGCCATCCAAGCCGAATTGCTGCGCACCATCCTCACGCGCGGAAGAGCGCTTTGGAGCAACACACAGGTTCACGTGCTCGTGCCAGCGGGCGGTGCTGAGCGGAATGCGGTCGTTGAGCTGCGATTCTGTGGCGCTTTTGGGCGCGGTAAATAAGGCGCCGGCCAGCTGATACTCCCCTTTGGATTTCTTGTAGAGCAGGCAGGTGGGGTGGCCAGGGTTGAATTCGTAGGCGGCAGCATAGGCATTGCGATTGCTGATGAACCAGTAGAGCGGCTGGTCGATTTTGGGCATAAAGGGCTGATAGCCGTCGGCGATGGCGGCGCGATAGTTCTTGTACTTGGTCATCGAGTTTCGCAGGATGCCCAAAATTTCCGCCGCGCGCTGTTGGTCGCCGGGAGCTGCGGAGCGCAAAACCGTTTCGTAAACGTGAGGGTTGGAGTCCAGATCGGAATGGGACATGGCGACACTCGCGGCGAGCAGCGCTTCGGGATACAGCTCGACGTCGTGCTGAAAGTCGCTGGTTTCGCCAGGTGATGCGCGGTGCGGCTGCTTGGCCGCGGTTGAAATTACAAAGAGGATCGCAAGGAAACTGAATCGTAGAGTGCGCGGAATCATCGGCCTAGCGTACCTTCCTTGCCTACAGGCTAGCGCAAAGGCGCGAGTAAAGCAGCGAGTACTGTGAGATATGGCAGCGAAAATGCAACGGTGGGGAAATTGTCAAGCGGGAGTTTAGGGCGGATTTTTGGTCCGGCACATGCTTCCAGCAGATCATTATCGAATAGGCTGCCCAGACTCTTGACGGCGGCGGCGAAATCTGTAAACTGCGGTTTCGACCATGGCGACCGCTCCCAACCCGTTAGAGGATCCGCTGCAGGATTTCCAGTTTCCGCAGCGCGAGGCGGCGTTTTTCTACGGGCTTTTCCTGCGCGGGTACCCGGCGGACCAACTCCGGAGGGATATTGAAGTACCGGCGGTCGTGCTGGCGAAGTGGGACAAAGAAACGAAGCACGAGCCGCGGTTGCGTCCGATTCTGGAACAGATGGTGAGGTATCGCCGGCACGTGCTGGCGATCTTCGACAACCTGATCGGACACGACGCGGCAGCAACTCAGCGGGTCCAGTAGCTTCCTTTCCTTTACCTTTGCTGACCTGCTTGCCCCTTGGCAATTTCCGGCCTGATGAACTTCACGAAGTAAGTTCAAGCCAGGCGAACCTACAACGCAATGGAAAAACGTGAGGCCGTGTACCGGCGAGGCTGTTCTGGCATCGCTCCTCGCGCCCACGCTACTTTGGGGCCCCCGGCGATGTAACGACTCCGCAGACCCCGCCGGGTTTTTCAGGGAATTCCACTCATGGCAGAGCCCGCACCTGGAGCATCCAAGCTCAACTGGGAATCACGCATCGGAAAGGCCCTCGTTGAAGGCCTGAACTGTGCCGTGATTTTTTTCGTGGGATTGGCTTGCGCGGGCCGCGCGATCGCGCAGAGCGCACCGAGCACGGCAGACCAACCGTGGCATGCACCCATCGAACAAGGAATCGAACAGGACGCAAAACAGTTTCGCGACTACCGGTTCACCATCGATCCGTCCAAGACGTACACGCTGCCGGAACTGATCGACTTGGCCGAGTCGCATAATCCGGAGACGCGCGCGGCATGGGAGCGAGCACGCGCGCAAGCAGCGTCTCTCGGCATCGCGCGCAGTGAGCTTTACCCGACTCTGGCAGCGATAGCGCTGTCGCAGACCTCTCGCGGCGAACTCTACTTCATAACGCGATTCTATCGCGTGACTACGCAGGATTTTCAGGTGGCGCTGGATCTGAACTACACGATATTCGACTTCGGCGCGCGCTCGGGAAGAATCAACGCGGCGAAGGCGGAGGTGTTGGCCGCGAATTTTGAGTTTAACGACACTCACCGCAACGTGATTTATCGCGTGGAAGAAGCCTACTACCGCTTGTTGAACACGATGGGCCAGGAAGACGCCGCGCGAGCGAGCCTGAAAAACGCACAGACAGTGCAGCAAGCTTCCGAGGACCGGCTGGCGCACGGTTTGGCAACGCTTCCGGATGTATTGGAAGCGCAAAGTGCCACGGCGCAGGCGGATTATGATTTGCAGACCGTGCTGGGAGAAGAAGAGGTTGCCAGAGGAGATCTGGCCACAGCACTGGGAACTGCGCCGACCTCCGTGATTCACGTGCAGCCGCTCGATCAGGTACCCACACCGGATACGGTGGCCGACACCGTGAATGATGCGATCGATCGCGCGCTCGGACAGCGACCGGATCTGATGCAGCAAGTGGCGGCAATCCGATCGGCGGATGCGGAAGTCAAATCGGCGCGGGCGGCTTACTTTCCGGTGCTGAGTCTTGACGTTGCTCCGAGCAGCGATGCGTTATTCGGAGTGCAGCAGACTTTGCCGTGGGGATACACCGCAGATCTGACCGGGAGCATCAGCTTGGGCCTGAAGTGGACGGTGTTCGACGGCGGGGCGCGAAAAAACCGGGCGGCACAAGCGGAAGCGAATCTCCGAACGGCGCAGGCGGAAGCGCGAACCACGCGCGATCAAATCGAGGACGAAGTCTGGGCGGCGTATTCGGATTTGACGACGGCCTTTCGGCAGCGGAAGGCTGCAACCGCGCTGCTGGCGTCGGCGAACCAGTCCTATGACGCGGCGCTGCAGTCCTACAATTACGGGCTGCGCAATTTGCTGGACGTGACGGCAGCGCAGCAGACGCTGGCGCGGGCTCGGTCGGCTGACGTGCTGGCTCGGACGCAAGTGCTGACGGCGCTGGCGAATTTGGCTTTTCGGACAGGGGACTCGATTCAACCGGGGGCGACGAAGACGGCGCCGTGAGCGTTGCGAGAAAGGCCGGGAAATGAAGCGGCGACTCTTAATTCCGCTGATTCCGTGCATGCTTGGAGGATGCGCGCGAGCTCCATCGGTTGACATCCTGGGTTCGTTCTTTCCTGCATGGCTGCTGTGCCTGACCATCGGCGTTTTGCTTGCGGGGCTGGTGCGATGGATGCTTTCGTGGTTCCACAGGAATCTTGCATTACCGGTCTTGGCTTATCCGAGCCTTGCGGTGCTTCTCACTCTTGTGATGTGGCTGACATTTTTTCGCTGATGGGAAGCGGGCACGATGGAATCAGAGGCAAATGCAAAAACGACGAGGCAATTTCCCCGCTGGGTGAGTTATGGAATCGTGCTGGTGACGATTCTTTTGGGGCTTTTGGTCTTCTACCATACCAATCGCTATCCGCGAACCGATGACGCGGAAATTTTCGCCAACTACATCGGGATTGCGCCCCAGGTGGAAGGGCCGCTGATCCATCTGAACGTGCACGACAATCAGTTCGTGAAGAAGGGCCAACTGCTCTTCGAAATCGACGAAAGGCCATATGAGTATGCACTCGAGAGAGCTATTTCCGATCAGGCCGCTCTCGAGGGACAAATCGAAGACGAACGGCGGAGGATTGCGGCGCTGGTGAGCGCAGTTTCCGTCTCACAAGCCAACATCGACAGCGCGCAAGCCGAAGTGACCAATTCGGAGCAAGGAGTCCGCCGGACGGAGGCCGAGTGGAGGTATGCCAACGACAATCTGAATCGGCTGGAGCCGTTGCTGGCCAAGCAGTTCGTCACAGCCGACCAGGTGGATAAAGCAAGATCACTCGAGACGGTCGATGCAGAGGCGCTGCAGCAGGCGGAATCGCAACTGCAGCTTTCGCAATCGCGATTTAAGTCGGCATTAGCCGGGCACGAGCGGGCAAGCCACGCCGTGACCACGCTGGAGCCCCTGATCAATCAACGGGGCGAAAAAGAGGCGGCGGTGAAGGACGCGCGCTACAACCTGAATAATTGCCGCGTTTATGCGCCATTCGATGCACGAGTGACAAATCTGACGATTTCCGAGGGCGCTTACGCGCACGTTGGGCAGCAGATGTTCACGCTGATCGATGCGCGGACGTGGTGGGCGATCGGGAACTTTCGAGAGGGCCAGCTGCAACACATCGCTCCCGGAATGCATGCGGGCGTGTACCTATTATCGCAACCGACGGTGCGGTTTTCGGGCGTGGTGGACAGCATCGGATTTGGAGTTACACCGGATCCGGACTTGATCGGGAAATTGCAACCGGGGCTGCCGGATGTGCAGCGTACGCTCAGTTGGGTTCATTTAGCTTCGCGATTTCCCGTTCGGGTTCGAGTGGAAAATCCTCCCAAGGATTTGTTTCGAGTCGGCGAGTCGGCTGTGATCACCATTCGTGGGAATTGAACATGGCCACGGCAGAACAGAGCCTTACACGTTCGACCGCACTATTCCCCTGGATCAAATTATTTCTGAAAGAAGAGCTGAGGCCGTACCCCGGTCGAGCAGCATTGGCTGGGCGAATGGTGCTTGCAGCGACCATCGTAATGATCGTTTGCATGACCTTCCGTATTTCCTATGCGTTCCAAGGGGCCATTTTTGCGCTGCTGATTTCACGTGAGAATCCGCGAGCCACCGTGGATTCGGCGGGAATCGTGTTCCTCTTCACTGGAATTGGCGCAGCATATCTTTTGTTTTCGGCGTGGCTGGTCATCAGCGTTCCGACGATGCATTTGCTGTGGGTCATTTTCTCGTTCTTCATGGCGTTTTACCTGCTTAGCGTGATGACGAATTACGGCGCAGCATCCACATTCGCCATCATGATCGCCGTGGGGGTGCCGCTATGGGACCGGTACGTATCTGCGGAAACGAATGTGGAAGATACGCTGCGAGTTTTGCTTTCAGCATCGATCGGACTCGCCGCCACCGTGGCGGTGGAGCTGGCATTTGCGAACCAGAGGCCCGGAGACAACGTGGTTGTTCCGGTTACCGAGCGACTGGCCGCGGTGGAAAAGCTGCTGACCTGCTACGCAGAAAGCTGCCCAACCGACGAGGCGACAAGAGCGGAAATGGCGCGGTTGGGCGTAGTGGGGTCCTCGCGCTTGCGCCGGCTACTACGGAGGTCAAACTACTCGCCAGCTTACATCGAACGAATGGGTGGTGTCGTCGCTCTGACCGGGGGAATTGTCGACGCCGCAGTCAACCTGCCGACCGGCAACGTTCGACACTCCGAGGAAGATCGAAAACGAGTTCAAAAGCTGGCCACGAACATTGCGGCGATTCGGACTGCTTTGCTGACGGGGAGGCTTCCCCGCTTAGACGAATCCATCCGCGGAAGAAGCGCCTTATCCGCGGCGCCCTTTCTGGCGGAAATGGAAAGGCTTGTTTCCTCGATTGCCGAAGTTCTCTCAGGAACTCATCCCTACAGCGTGGACGCCATGGTATCAGGGAGCGATGATCCACCACAAAGGCTCGTCGTTCAAGATGCGCTGTCGAACGCCGAGCATCTGAAATTCGCCTTGAAGGGGTGTTTGACGGCCAGCCTGTGCTACATCATTTACAACGCCATCGATTGGCCGGGGATCAGCACGTGCGTTACGACGTGCTTGCTGACGGCCCTTTCGACGATTGGTGCTTCGCGACAAAAACAAGTCCTACGGATAGCCGGGGCCATAGTGGGAGGCTTCGTAATCGGGATGGGGGCTCAAATCTTCATCCTGCCGCACATCGATTCGATTGTGGGATTCACGATTCTCTTTGTGTTGGTGACGGCGCTTGCCTCGTGGTTCATGACGGCGAGCGCGCGGCTATCCTATTTCGGCCTGCAACTGGCTCTGGCTTATTACCTGGTCCATTTGCAAGAATTCGCGTTTCAATCGTCGCTTTCCATCGCACGAGACCGCGTGGCGGGGGTGCTATTTGGCCTGATGATGATGTGGTTCATCTTCGACCAGCTTTGGGGAGCGCCCGCGGTGGGGCAGATGAAAAAGACGTTCACGTTGGGGGTGCGGCTCCTGGCTCAATTGGCGCGGGAGCCGGTCTCGACAGATCTCCAGATCGGAATGAACCGGTATTTCTCGCTTCGGGAGACAATCGGCACGAACTTCGACAGCGTGCGTTCGTTCGCCGACGGAGTTCTATTGGAATTCAGAGATACACGCCAGCAAGACCTGGAGTGGCGGAGCCGGATCATTCATTGGCAACCGCTGCTGAGGACCATTTTTCTTGCCGAGGTCTCTTTGTGGAAATACCGCGCACAACTACAAGGATTTGAATTGCCGGACCGCCTGCACGAGGTGGAACGGGATTTTGACGGTGAGGTGGCCAAAACGCTGGACGGGATCGCGGACCGCTTAGACGGTAAAACCCCAACACAAGAAGCGGACTTGGAGAAGACTTTGGAACATCTGAATCAAACGATGGAAACTTATCGATCGAGCCACCCACAAGAACTATTTGCGCCTCACGTCCAGATGTTGCTTTCGTTGACGCGAAATGTGGAGAGCCTGACGACTCACCTGAATTCGGAGATTTAAAAAGTGGTGACAGAAGAGCGAGCTGCGATGCCGCGCCGGAATCCACGCTCGAGGTTGGCGCTACGCGGCCAGATTGTTGTAGAATTTCATTCCTGCCTGACGTTTCCCCGGTAGCTCAATGGTAGAGCGTTCGGCTGTTAACCGAAATGTTGCAGGTTCGAGTCCTGCCCGGGGAGCCAATACCCAGAATAGAGTGTCCGTCGCTTCCGAAAGCACCGAGGATTCACGCCACGAACCGCTTCCTCAATCCATAACGGCGGGACTGCATGCTACTTTATTAACCGCGCAATCGTAATCTTCTGAGTTCGCGCCGCATCTTACTGACGAAGCGCTGCACGAAGCCTGCCACTCCCTTCTGGAAGGCCAATTCCAGGGAGCCGAGCCGAATCATGCGTATTCCACGAGCGGGTGAGGTCCTAACAGATTTTCGGCGATTTACTCCCATCATCGTGCGAACGGTGTGGCACGACGTAATGAGGGACGACTGCGTGGACCTTGCGGCGCAGATGTCGTTTTTTTTCGTCACGTCGCTGTTCCCATTCCTGGTGGTGATTGGCGCGATTGTGGGTTGGCTGCCGTCGACGGGGCTGTGGACCGAGATGGTCGGGTGGATTGCGGCGTACCTGCCGAAAGGGCCGCGGCACATGGTGTTTCGGACGATCCTCAGCCTGCAAACCTATCACTCGGAGTTTTTTTCGTGGGGGCTGGCGGTGACGATGTGGGTGGCGTCTTCAGGATTCGTGAGCCTGATGGAATCGTTGAGTCTGGCGTACGGAGTGAAGGAGACGCGGGGCTTTTGGAAGAAGCGGGCGATCGCGCTCGCAGCGACCGCGGTGGGCGCGGTTTTCGCGGTGGCAAGCTTCGCGCTGCTGACCTTTGGGCATCAGCTGGCGGTGGCCATCGCTCCGCATCTGGAAAGGATCTTGCCGTTTCGCTTCCCCTGGGAATTTGCGCGATGGACGGCGACGCTGCTGTTGATGATCTTCGGACTGGACGTAATGAATTACTTCTTGCCGAACGTGCGGCGCGGGTGGCGCTGGCTCACGCCAGGAACCGTGTTCGTGGTGATCGGACTGGTTGGCGCCACCGGCGGTTTTGGATATTACGTGAGCCACTTCGGGAATTACCCGCGGTATTACGGCGCCATGGCGGGATTCGTGATTCTGGTGATGGTCATTTATATGGCCAGCCTGGTGCTATTGATCGGCGCGGAGATCGATAGTGTGCGCGAAAATCTTCGAGCGCAGAAAGACGCAACATGAGGCCTGACGCATGGTGCGAGTCTCGCCACGCCCAATGCTGCGGCAACGTTCCGCTAGCCCGCTTTTTGGCACGATGCCTCGGACGTGCCCTTGCGCTCTTCCTTCTCGGATTCGCCTGTGCAGCGATCGCGCGCGGGCAGTTGATACCGGGAACGATTCCACAAACATATGCGGGATTCGAGGGAAGGCGCGTCGCCAGCATTGAAATTTCCGCCAACCCGGACATCGATCTGGACCCGATACGTGCGCTGATCAAGCAAAAGGCCGGACAGCCGTTTTCGCCAGCGGCCATTCAAGAGAGCGTTGCAGCGGTGCAAGCGACGAAGCGGTTCACTGGCGTGCAAGTGAGCATTGGCTTCGCATCCAACGGAGTAGACGTCCTCTTCATCCTGCGGCCGACTTTTTATGTGGGCATACTGTCGTTCCCCGGAGCGGACAAGTCCCTGCCCTACGTGGAGCTGATGCAGGCAACGAATATTCCGGAGCAGACTCCGTATTACCCGCAGCTTCTGCAGCAAGGCGAAGACACGCTTCTGGCATTCTTGCGAAAGCAAGGGTACTTCGCGGCAAAGGTCCAGCCGGACGCACAGCGCGATGACACACATCGGATCGTGAACATCATCTTCCACACCGAGCTGAACAATCGAGCCAGAATCGGCAAGGTTGACATACAAGGCGTGACGCGCGAGCAGGCTTCTCAAGAGCTGCACGGGCTGAGTTCCTTGTGGTCTAGGCTGAAAGAACGCTCTCTGAAGCCTGGCGAAGGCTATTCACCAAACCGCATACAAAAGGCCACCAACTACATCGTGAGCTCGCTCCAGGCAAGTCACCGGTTGGCGGCGTCGGTGCGGAGCGTCTCTCCAAATTACGACGTAGAGAGCAATCGCGCGAACGTCACGTTCCAGGTGCAACCCGGGCCGCTGGTGTATTTGCGCGCCCGGGGAGCGAACGTTTCACGAAGCACGCTGCAACAGGAAGTTCCCGTGGCGCAGGAAATCACCGTGAATCAGGACATCGCCATGCAAGGAGAACGAGATCTGATCAACTATTTCCAGGCGAAGGGCTACGCGAACGTAACGGCCACATCGCAATACCAGCAAGAAGATGACAGGGTAACGATCACGTACGACGTGAAGCTGGGAAGGCGATACAACGTGCAGGAGCCGAGATTCGCGGGCAATCAGCACTATGACGAAGATCGGCTGGAATCGGTGGTCGCCGTCAAGCAGACGCACACCATTCTGGGATTCCGCATCATCGGCGGGAAATTCAGCAAAAGCCTGTTGAGCCAAAGCGTGACGTCAATCGAAACGCTGTATCGCAATGCCGGATTCGAGAAAGTGTCGGTGGTGCCGAAAGTGACGGAGTCAGGAAAGTTGTTGCGAGCAACCTTTGACATCACCGAAGGCCCGCCGGATCGCGTGGCAACGCTGCGCGTCGAAGGAAATAGCTCGGAGAACGTGGGCGAACTCGCCGGGAAAAAGCCACTCAATCTGGAGCCAGGGCAGCCGTATTCGCCTTACCGGTTGGAACAGGACCGTAACCGGATTCTCGCAACTTATCTCAATCTGGGCTATCTGGACGCGACCTTTAATTCCACGGTGACACCGTCCGCTACGAACCCGCATTTACTGAACGTTGTCTACGTGATCCACCAAGGGATGCAGGGGCACATCAGCGCCGTTGCGACATTGGGCCAAAAAATGACGCGGCCCGCCTTCATTCAAAGCGTGATCCACACGCACGTGAGCGCGGGCATGCCGCTGAGCGAAGGAAATTTCCTGACCGCCGAAAGCGATCTTTATAATCTCGGCATTTTCGACTGGGTGAGCATTAAGCCGCTCGAGCCAACCGTTAATAAGCCTCAAGACGAGGTGCTCGTCAAAGTCCACGAATCGAAGCGTTACAGCATGAATATCGGGGGCGGCATCGAAATTATTCCGCGGAGCGCCAACATCCCGGTGGGAGAGGTGGCGCTGCCGGGATTGCCGGTGATCGGATTGGGAAGCAAATACACGGTGACGCAAAAAAGTTTCTTCGGGCCGCGATTCTCCTTCGCGCTCTCCCGGAACGACATTCTGGGCCGAGCCGAGACCGCGACCTTCTCGACGATCCTTTCGCGCCTGGATCAAAGGGGAGAATTAACCTACTCCGACCCGCGCCTGTGGAGCGCCAGTTGGAGCGCTCTGGCGAGCGCTTCGGCGGAACGAAGCACCGTGAATCCGATCTACACAGCGGTGCTGGGGCTCGGTTCGCTGCAGTTGGAAAAATCGCTGAACGCCAAGAAATCCGAGAAGTTCATCTTCCGATACAGCTTCGACAAAACGGACCTGACCAACATCGTCATCCCGGACTTGGTGCTGCCGGAAGATCAGCATGTGCGCGTGTCGATGGTTTCCGCGGAGTTCCTGCGAGACACTCGCGATAATCCGCTGGACGCGCATCACGGCATGTTTCAGACGCTCAGCGTGGGCGTGACGCCAACGGCATTCGGGTCGAGCCAAAATTTCATTCGGCTACTGGCGCAAAACTCCGTGTACCTTCCGGTGCGCCCCTGGCTTACATGGGCGTCGCGCTTGAGCACCGGGTTCGCGGTGCCCTTTTCCGACAGCCACGTGCCGCTGAGCGAGCGATTTTTCTCCGGCGGTCCCGATTCGTTGCGGGGATTTCCGGTCGATGGCGCCGGGCCGCAGCGACCGGTGCAGGTTTGCAGCGACCCGACCGATCCGTCTACCTGCACGCTGATCAGCGTGCCGGTGGGCGGAGACATGCTTTTCATTGTGAATACAGAGGCAAGATTTCCGCTTCCGCTGTTCATTCACAATTTGGGCGGCGTAATTTTCTACGATGGCGGGAATGTCTACAACAACATCAATCTGCCGCAGCTGGCCAACAACTACACCAACACGATCGGGGGAGGATTGCGATACAAGACGCCGGTAGGCCCGATACGCTTTGACGTGGGCTACAGGCTAACCCCGATTCCAGGAGTCGCGGCGCTGCAGTATTTTGTAACGGTCGGGCAATCGTTCTAAGTTCGAATACGTACGATACTGAGTGCAGCAACGGACAAATTGAGACAGCGCGCAGACTGACGGCACGCTTCCGATGAGCCGAGGCAAAACAATCCGGCGGGTGATTTCGATTGCACTGGCGTCGATTGCCGCGCTGGTTGCCGCCGCGTTCATTTTCGTGCATACCAGCGTTTTTAGCGGATACGTTCGCGGCAAGCTGGTTCACGAGGTCGAAGCAAGAACGGGCACGCGAGTAAGGATAGAGAATCTGTCGTTCGCCTGGAGCAGCCTCGGCGCCACTCTGCGCGGGATTACGATTGAAGGCCGCAGCGGGCCCTCGCAGCCGTCATTTTTTCAGGCACCCCAATTGAGGGTGCAGGTGGAAGTTGCGCCACTGCTGCATGGAAAACTAAAGCTTGGAGAGGTCGTGTTAGAGCATCCGGCGGTTCACATCAACGTGAACGCGCAGGGCCAGACGAACATTCCGGCGCTCGCTGGCATACCCGCCAGGAGTTCATCGTCGTCTGCTGGCGTAACGGCGGTTTTCAACCTCGGCATTCGGCGCCTGATCGTCACGGACGGAATGATCTTCTACATGAACCGGGACATTCCACTGTCCGCGGATTTGGCCGGCTTTGTCGCGAGGGTACGGTTTAATTCCGGCTCGCAGGAATATTCCAGCGAGATCCACTATGGGGATGGCCGGATTCGTACGAAAAATCTGCCTGCGGTGACAACCGCAGCGACACTGGTGTTTACCGCAAACCGTTCCGGCGTCACTTGCAATCCACTCACGATCACGATGCCGAATTCCCGGCTGAGCTTGTACGCAACAGTGAAAAATTATTCCGACCCGAGCATCAGCGGCAAATACACAGCGCAGCTTTCTACGCAAGAGGTCGGCCGAGTAGTGGGAACTACGTGGCTGCCCGCCGGCAAGGTCACGACCAATGGAATGCTCCAGTATCAAGGCGCGCCAGGGCAAACATTCCTGGAAGAGCTACAGCTGCATGGCGCGCTTAGCAGCGCGCATTTAGCCATACAAATGCGACAGTTCACGTCGCCGGTGAACGCTCTGCGCGCCAGCTATTCGCTGGAAAACGGCGATCTTCGAATCACGACGTTAGGTGGCCAAGTGCTGGGCGGCGAGCTTTCCGCGAAGAATGGCGAACTCAGTCTGACGGGGAAAACCGGTTCGCATTTGAGCGCGACGCTGACGGACGTGTCGCTTCATGACGTAAGCGACGCGTTGCCCGCGGGACGTTACGATCAGCTGTCGTTTACCGGGCGCGCGAAGGTAAGCGCCCAACTTTCCTGGGCCAAACATTTCGAAGATTTGACGGTGAATGCGCGTGCGGCGATTTATTCTCCGCGGAAGGCGACTTTGCAGGGCGGGCAAATTCCGTTGGATGGTGTTGTGCAGGTTGCGTACCAAGAGGCACGCGACGAGGCTTCGTTCGGCGACTCACATCTGCAGATCGGCGACACAACCATCTCGGTTAGCGGATTGCTGAGCAAGTATTCGAACCTGCAGCTACGGCTGTCAACCAGCGATGTGCACCAATTCGCCGAGCTGGCTACCCGAGTCGAGGAGGCGATGAGCACATCGGCGGCATCGAGATCTTTTCGACTTCCAAACGTATTCGGCAGCGCCCGGTTCGACGGTCGCGTGTACGGCTCGATCGCGAGCCCGCAAGTGCGCGGCTACTTGTCCGGAACGAATGTGGGCATTGCGTCCACTCAGTGGGAAACAATCCAGACAAGCATCGCCCTCTCGCCTTCACAAATTGGATTGAGCAACGCACTGCTGGTTTTGCAGGGCGGAGGACGAATTCAGTTCGACGCGTCCGCCAATCTGGAGAACTGGTCGGTGGCACCATCGAGCGCGATCATGTTGCGCGCGACGGTGACGGGTTTGCAGATCGCGAGCGCGCAATCGCTGGCGAAGGTGGACTATCCGGTGAGTGGCGTCGTATCGGCGCAGCTCGCGGTGACGGGCACCAAGCAAAATCCAACCGGCGACGGTTGGATACGAATCGCAGAAGCGTCGGCGTGGAAGCAGCCGATCACCCTGGCGACCATCAACTTCCGCGGCGGCGCGCCATCAATGCAAGCAGCTCTAACGGTCGAAACGCCCGCTGGGGCGCTCAACGGACAGATCGAGTATGACGTCTCTTCCAAGCGCTACCAGCTGCATTTGAACACGCCGGGAATCGAACTATCCAAGATTGAGATGGTTCGGGAGCGGCACTTGGCGGTCAGCGGCGCACTTGTGGCGAGCGCCAGCGGAGGCGGATCGATCGACAATCCGGAAATTGCCGCGAACCTTCGCATTCCCCGGCTTGAGTTTCACGACGAAACCATTTCAAACGCCGAATCACAGCTGAATCTCGCGGGGCGTCATCTCCAGTTCACAGTGAACGCAAGCGGTTTCGACGGAACGCTGCAATCGCAAGGGCAGGTCGAATTGACTGGCAAATACATGACTTCGGCGACGCTCTACGTCCACTCGATTTCGGTGGGAATGCTGGCAGCGCGCTTCGTGCCGAAAACTCAGCCGGAACTGAAAGGCTCGGCTGACGTGCACGCGGAATTTCAGGGGCCGCTGAAGGACCGATCGAAGTTTGTAATTCGCGCCGACGTGCCGGCGATGTCGTTTGGGTACCAAACAGTGCACCTTTCGCTGGTGCGTCCGCTGCAAATGGAATACCGCGACGGCGTGGCGACGCTTCAGCAATCGAAAATCATGGGCACCGGGATCGACCTGACGTTCCAAGGAGCGATTCCCATCAAGAGCGGAGCGCCTTTCAAAATCGCGGCGAACGGAACGGCGAATATGAATCTCCTACAAGAGATGACCAGCGGAGTTCAGAGTTCGGGCGAAGTGCAAGTAGCGATCGCGGGAGAAGGGACGCTGTCAAGACCGACGCTTAACGGCGATCTTCGATTGCAGAACGTGTCACTAGCGACGGCTGCTTTGCCCGTCGCAGTGAGCGGCGTTAGCGGAGACATTCGGCTTTCGGGAAAACGGTTGCAAGTGACCTCACTGAGCGGCAACGTGAATGGCGGCTCAATGACAGCGCAGGGGTCCGTGGACATCGGTGCAGAGCCGACGTTCGATCTTGCCGTAAATGCGCAATCAGTAGACCTGAATTATCCGAAGGCCATCCGGACGAGAGTCGACGCCAACCTCCGGCTCAACGGCTCGACCTCGCACGGCGCGCTGACGGGCCGCGTGGTGATCGACTACCTCGGATTTACGCGGAAACAGGTGGATGTCACGTCGCTCGTGAGCCAATTTGGATCGGGCGGCGGGTTATCTACCCCGTCGAATTTCGAGAAAAATACGACGCTCAACGTGTCGGTACAGTCTTCGAGCACGCTGAACCTGGCCAGCAACCAATTGAGCGTGCAAGGCGCGGCGAACTTGGATGTGGTCGGCACGCTGGCGAATCCCGTTGTGCTGGGCCGCACCACGCTGACCGGCGGCGAACTCTTTTTTTTCGGTAAGAGATACGACATCCAGAGCGGCACGATCGAGTTTATAAATCCGACGGAAACCAGGCCATCCGTGAATCTCTACGCGACTACGACTGTAAATCAGTACAAGATTTCGCTGCACTTTCTTGGCCCGGTGGATCAAATGAAGACGAATTTCACGTCCACTCCGGCTCTTCCCCAGGCGGACATCATCAATTTGCTGGCGTTTGGGCAAACCACGGAAGCAGCGGCTGCGAATCCGACGCCGGGCTCGCTCGGTGCGGAGTCCGTGCTGGCGCAAGGAGTGGCCAGCCAGATCAGCGGAAAAATCCAAAAACTGGCTGGTATTTCTCAGTTTTCGATCAGCCCGACTATCGCCGCCAGCGGACAGCAGAGTCCCGGCGCGCAGGTGGCCATTCAGCAGCGCGTGTCGGGGCGGCTGTTGGTGACTTTCACCACCAATACGGCGGAAACGCAAGAGACGGCGGTTCAGGTGCAGTACCAGCTTGGCCACGGGCTTTCGGTTTCCGTACTGCGCGATGAATTCGGCGGCTATGGAGTTGACGTGCATTTGCACAAGTCCTTCTAGGGAATTCAGGGAAGGTAATACGGCCGCGCGCCGCAAGCAAAAACTCACGGCGTGCTCATGGATGGTTGCGGGGCTGCGGCCTGCAGCGCTTGATGAAGGTTATTCGACATTTGCACGAACAGGTCGTGCGAAGCGGGATCGCCTTTGGCCAACTCCGCGGTTACTTGATCGCGCTGCGCGAGTATCGCTTGCAACGCGGATTTCACGGGCGGCTCCGCTGCGTTCGGAGCGGCCGCGCTCAAACTATTGAAGAATTTCGTAGAGAGCGCCGCGGCATCGCCGTAGTTTTTGTTGGCGGTGTCGTCGACCAGGCTGAGCAGCTGTTGCTGCAGCCGGGAGAGGCTGATCGTTTGTTGGTCTGTCGCCAGCCGGGCCTCGTCCGCCTGGAGGTTTCCGCGCACACTGTTGGTTCTGTTGTACTCCCACCAAAAACCACCGCCGAATGAGAGGGCCATCAGAACGATTACGATGAACGCGTAGCGCATTGGATTTTTGAGCCTTTCTTTTGAAATTTTCGCAAGCAGACCGCGAGAGCTCACGCAGACCCTAGCATATTTCGCAAAGAGCCGGGAGTTTCGTCCGAACACGGCGAGGATCCAAGGCTACGGTATGGCCTGCTCGTCCTTCAGCGACTCGTTGCGCGCGGGAGCCTCCTGGGCTGGATGCAGTGTTTCAAGAAATGCCACCAGCGCGGTAACTTCCGGCGGCGAAAGATTTTTGCCGAAAGCGGGCATATTCCCACCGCCTTGCAAGACCTGGCGAATGAGCTGATCTTTGGTCAGCCGCACGGCCACTGTGTCCAGCGAGGGCCCGCGCTGGCCGCCGATACCGTCCAAAGAATGGCAGTTGCGGCACTGCTTCTCCTGAAAGACCAGAGCGCCTGCGATCTCAAGCGGCGTTCGCGATTCCAGGTAGGCGGCGGGAACAGGATCGGCGCTCCACGCGTCCATCACCGGCGCCCACGGCGCTTGGATTCCGAATCGCGTCAGAGCGGCAAAACTCACGGCGATAACCGCCAGAGAAAGCACCGCGACTGGGCGGCGCCTCCAGCTCTTTTCACCCTCCGCGGCAATGAATGGCAGAAAGAGCAAACCGGCGATCGCCAGAGGAGGAAGCGCGAGCATGAAGAATGTTTCGAGGTGCGGCGGAAGCAAGGCCAGAAGCGCAAAAATCCATAAAAAGAAAAAATCGGGTCGCGGCGAAGTCTGGATGATCGTGGGATCCGGAACGCCGCCCGGTCCGAACGGCCCGAACGCGAGAGCGCAGGCAATTACCACCAAGATGATCGCAGCAGAAAAGAAAAGGTCTTTCCAAATTGCGTCGGGAACGAAAGGCACGCTGTCGCGCTTCAGTTCCTGCTCGTACTCCTCGAGGTAGGTGCTCCGCCGGACGAGCCTGCCCGGCACCGGCCAGTCGTTGATTCCTAGCTTCAACACCAGGAAGAGATGCAGGCCGACGAAGGCAAACAACAGCGCAGGAAGAATGAAAACGTGCAGATCGAAAAAGCGGCTGAAAGTGGCTCCGGCAATAATCGGGCCGCCTAACAGCAACTGCACCGCCGCGTGTCCGATCAGCGGCATGCGCCCGGTAATCGATGCACCGATTCCGACGCCCCAATACGCGTCCTGGTCGAATCGCAAAACTTGTCCGGTGAAAGCCAGCCCGAGCGTCAGCAACAGCAGGAATACTCCGGCAACCCATGTGAAGGCGCGCGGATATTTATACGCGCCGAAAAGGAACACCTGGCACATGTGAATCAGAACGATGCCAACCATGAATTCAGCGCCCCACCCGTGCATGGCGCGCAGAAACCAGCCCAACGTCACGTCGTGGTTCAGACGCTGCATGCTGCTCCATGCGTTGGCAGCGGTGGGTGCGTAAACCAGCGCCAGGAGAATCCCGGTGACCACCTGCATGATGAACAGCGTCAGGGACGCGGTGCCGAACACATACCACCAACTTGCGGAACGGCGCGGCACCGGATGCAGTACGATGTCGCGCACGGGCTTGGCGATGCCAAGGCGCTTATCCAGCCACTCGTTGACTGCGGCTTTGAAGTTCATTCGTTCGTGGTCCGGTAGCACATGGAATCAGGGCTTGGTCGAGAGCGTCGGGAGCTGCCCCGCAAAAATCATCAGCTCGCCGTCCTGCAATTTACTCGGATATTCGAAAAGGCCTCGCGGCGGCGGGCCAGCGGCCACGGAGCCATCGGCATAATAGACGCCGCCATGGCAGGGACACATGAACAGCCCCGACTGAGGAAACCAGCGCACCGGGCAGCCGAGATGCGCGCAGTTGATCGCGAATACCTGGAAGGCCGAGCCTTGCGTGCGACGCACCCAGCAGGCAGTCTGCACGGTGACTCCGTCCCACGGCCGTTTGAAAGGATTGGTGAAAGTCGCCAAGCGCGTCTGGCCCTGGGGAAAAGTATCGACGTGGCCTAGAGAAACCCACTGAAGGTAGCGCGTGGTTCTGAGCAGCGGCGACAGAATGTAGGCGACAAACGGAGCGGTAAGCGCGGCCGCTATAAGCACGTTGAAGGCAATTCCCAGTTTCATCAGCAAGGTCCGGCGGCTCACCACTTTCTCGTCGCGCAACGGTATCTCGTCGCTCACTGCTTCCCTCCTGTGGCCCGGCTCTGTTGCAAATATGGCTGGCCCGGATATTGAACGCGCTGCGACGCCAGCCACGCCACTACATCGCTGATCTGCTGATCGGTCATCGGATGTCCGGGCAAATCGTTGCGCCAATCCGGCGCGCCGAACTGCGGCAGGCCAACGATCACGAGCGTTCGCAGATCCTGATCGGTGAGCAGCGCCAGCAATGACGGATCGACGATGGAGCCGGGCGTTTTTCCTCCGGTTCCCGACTCACCGTGGCACGAGGAGCAAAAGGTGCGGAATACTTCCGCGCCGCGCTGGACATTGCCGGGCACATTTTCTGAGCGGCGCGGCGCCGTTGCTCCGGCGAGCGCCTGAGACTCGCTCCAACTTCTGATTCCGTCGACCAGCACCGCAATGTCCTGAGCGGACAACAGACCTCCCATCGGAACGGAAAACGCCGGAGACAGTTCGCTCGGGCCGCCATTGGCAATCACGTTGCGGATCACGTCGTTATCCGAAATTTGCAGGTAGACAGGGCTGGCGAGAGCGACAGCTACGCTGCCTCGCCCTTCTTCTCCATGGCAGGCCGAACAATTCGCGCCGTAAAGCGCCCGGAAATTTGCAGCCTGCTCCAGTCGCGGATCAGCCGCAAAATTCGCCTTCCGCACAGAAGAACGTCCGCAGCCACCGGTGATGGCGATCATCGCCGTGACGATGGCCAGAGAAAGCCAGCGGTTTATTCTCAAGAGCGGCCCCCGCTATGCGTTTCGTCCGGCGGCTCGGAATCACCGCTTCCGCCGCGCCTTCGAATCGGCGGAAGCTGAGGCAAGCGAAAGCGGTGGTGCCGGATGACCGTCACACCGGCAACAACGCCGAACGCGACCTGCGATGCCACGAACCAGGCCCAGTTGATCCGCGCGTACAGCAACGGATTCACGATGTGCAAAACTGCGTGAACCGCGCCCGACCACAGCAGCGGAGCAAAAATGCCGCCGAGCAAAATTGGCCGGCGAGGCAGCATGGGCAGAAGCGCCCCGTAGAGCAGCCCCACTACAAGCGACACGGAAACGTGAATTGCAAGCGCCACCAAGAAAAGTACGGCATGAAAATGCATGAGCATCGGCGTACCGAGCTGTAATTCGTGTTTGTACACGATCGCGCCGACCAGATTGATTGGGTACCACATGCTGCCGTAATGGATATAACCGAAGAGCACGGCCACAGCGGCCATCGCCGCGCTGCCGACTAATCCGCCGCGTATCCCGGCGGCGATGGGATACGTTTCCAAAGGCAGTTGCGCGCGCTTGAGTTCCGGCGCGAACTCAACCCCCGCCACTTCGGTATGAACTGAAGTGGCCAACACCTCTTCTTCTTTGACCGCAACTTGGTCGTGGTGTTCTTCGGGATACAAATCGCGCCACCACGCGATCGTTCCGGAAATCGCGAGAACGGCGCCCAGAGCGCTAATCTCCGGAGCGGTCACCAAACCCGTTGCGAGCAGGAGGATGCCGGCGGCCAGCACCAGCGGCGCAGCCGTAGGCGTGGGCAACGCCACATAGCCGGTTCGCTGCGCGCCAGTTCGAATTTCAGACTTGGATTCCATGCAAGCCAATCACGTACACAACCGTAAAAACGACCACCCAGACCGCGTCCACGAAATGCCAGTAGTACGAAAAAATATCGATGCTTTCGAAATGTTTCTGTTTGATCTTGCCGGCCAAAGCCAGCGCGAATATCAGCGAAAGGCCAGTGAGCCCGATGACGACGTGACTAATGTGCAGTCCGACCAACGAGTAAAAGCTGGTGCCGAAAAGGCTGGTGCTGATCGTGAAATGCCGGTCGTGAATCATCCAGTGCCAGTTGGTGGCGGTCCCTTCGACGAATTTCAGGCCGAGCGCGAGAGTGACAGCCCAGAGGAGCAGAAACGCCTTGATTCGGTTCTGGCGCAGTGCGCGAGTGGCCCAATGGATCGTAAAGCTGCTGCTCAGCAGGCAAACCGTGTCAAGTATCGGAACTTTCAGAATTTCCGCGGGCGTCGGACCGCTCAGGGATTTGCCGATGTCATACAGGTACGCCACCACGAAAATCGTGAAGACGACCGATTCAGCGGCAATCAGACACAGCATGCTGGTTTTGCCGCTGGAGGGTAACGTCCACTCCTCCTGCGCGGAGGCGGATAGGGGAATTGAACTCACGAGGACCTCACTCGTAACTCCAGTCGGGATCTTCGGGATGCTTTAGGTCCCAAAGCGGCCTGCGGCTGCGAACTTCGGGCAATTCGGCGAAATTGTAAGCAGGCGGCGGAGAGCTGGTGGACCATTCGAGCGTCCACGCGTCCCATGGATCGTTACCCGCAGGTTCGCCTTTCAGATATGAATAAACCATGTTGTAGACAAACACGCCGACGCCCAGGATTTGGAAAATCACTCCGATGGAAACGATCAGATTCCAAATGCCCCAACCGCGACTCGCCTCGTAGGTGTAGATACGTCGTGGCATCCCGAGAATTCCAGGAACGTGCATGAAGTCGAAGGTCATGTGAAAGCCGATCAGGAACAGCCAAAAGTGAAGTTTACCGAGCTTTTCGTCCATCATCCGGCCGGTCGCTTTCGGATACCAGTAGTAGAACGCGGCGAAAACGGTGAACAAAATGCCGCCGACGATGATGTAGTGAAAATGAGCCACCACGAAATAGGTGTCGTTGAGCTGCCAGTCGAAAGGAGCGGTAGCCAGCATGATTCCGGTGAGGCCGCCAATCAGGAACTGGAAAAGAAATGCCAGGCAGAAAAGCATAGGGGTGGCAAAAATGATCTTTCCCCGCCAGATGGTGCCTAGCCAATTGAAAATCTTGATTCCCGTGGGAACGGCGATGAGCATCGAGCTGAGAACAAAGAAAGCGTTCGCGTATGACGGCATACCGACAGCGAACATGTGGTGCGCCCAAACGCTGAAACTCAGGAAGGCGATCGCCAGCACCGCCGCTACCATGATCGGGTAGCCGAAAATCACCTTGCGTGAGAAAACGGGAATAATTTCGGAAGCGAATGCGAACGCCGGAATTACCAGGATGTAAACTTCGGGATGTCCGAATATCCAGAAGAAGTGCATCCAGATCACCGCCGAGCCGCCGGCCTGCGTGTCGAAAAAATGCCCGCCGAGGTAGCGATCGATGCACAGCATGATTTGCGCCGCCGTCAGCGGACTGATGCCCAGAATCACCATCGCCGCCATCACCCAGTTCAGCCACGCGAGCAAGGGCATCTTCGAGAGCGTCATGCCGCGGCAACGGCGACAGGCGATGGTGCTGAAAATGTTCACGCCGGCGCCCACGCTGCCGACGCCGGAAATGAGAATCGCGAGTGTCCAGAAATCCGTGCTGTGGCCGACCGAAAACGCGCGCGACGTAAGGGGCGCATACGCCCACCAGGTAATTTGCGGCGCGCTGCCCATTCCGTAAATGCCGGTCCCGCCGATGAAACTGAAATAGAGAAGCAATCCTCCGAAAGCGGTCATCCAGAAGCTGAAGGCGTTGAGACGCGGCAGCGCCATATCGCGCGCTCCGATCATCAGCGGTACCAGGTAGTTGGCGAAGCCGAAGAGAATCGGCATCACAACGAAAAAGATCATGGTGGTGCCGTGCATGGTGAAAAGCTCGCTAAAAACTTCCGGAGAGACGAAGTGCATCTCGGGTAACGCGAGCTGGATGCGCATGATGGTCGCTTCCGCTCCGCCGACAGCTAAAAAGAGCAGCCCATATGCGATGTACATCAATCCGAGCTTTTTATGATCGAGGGTGACCATCCATTCGTGGGCAACCTGCAGCCACGGCACACCCTGAGCGCGTTCTTGACCATACGCGCCAGCGCCGGGAAATGGCTCGGAGACCAGGACTTTTCTCCTTTCAGCTGTTATCGCGCGATCAGCGCAAGGTCGTCAGATAGGACACCACGTCGTCCACCTGCGTTGGGTCGAGCTTCATGGCCGGCATCATGCAGCCGGGCTTAATTTCTTCGGGGTTCTGAACCCACCGGCGGAGGTTTTCCGGAGTGTTCGCCATCATTCCCGAGGCGATGGTGGTGCGACTCATCAGGTGCGTGAGATCGGGGCCAAATGTGCCGTCGGCAGGCGTGCCGCGGATGGCGTGACAATTGATGCAAGCGGTTTCGTCAAACACTTCGCGCCCCGCCGCAACGGCAGGATCCACGAGGGCCTTTTGCTGCTGCTCATGAACCCAAGCTTCGAAATCGGCGGGGGATTGAACGTAGACGCGCAACAGCATGTTTGCGTGCTGCACGCCGCAATACAGATTACATTGCCCCACATACAGGCCAGTCTTGAGCGGATTCATCCAGTCGTAATTCACGCGATTGGGAAGTGCTTCCGTTTTACCGGCCAACCGCGGAACCCAGAAGCTGTGATCGGTGTCCGCGGAGAGAAGCTTCAAGAAAGTCGGCCGCGCTAAATCGGGGCCGCTGACTGGAACATGCAGCTCGTTCGCGGTGGTAAAACCATACTGCGGGTAGCGAAATTCCCACCAGAACTGATGCCCCACCACGGTTACGTTGAGCGCTCCGGGAGGCGCGACGGCATCTTCAATTCCATGGATCACGCGCGCGGTGGTGAGAAATAAGACGATTACGATGAGGATCGGAAGTAACGTCCACGCCGATTCGATGCGCGTGCTGCCGAACACCTGGGCCGGCTCGCGGCCGTCGTCATCGGCGCGGCGGCGAAACTTGATAACCGCATACATCAGCAGCCCGCCGACTACGACGAAAATTCCGCCGGTGATGGAAAGCACGAAAAGCGCCAGCGAATGGATTTCCTGAGCCGGCGTAGAGGCAGGCGCGAATATGTTGGTATTCGAGGACGAAATAGGATCGAGGAGCAGGACGAATGCTAAATTGTGAAAAGACGAGGAGCGAAACATCGGCAGCCACCGGAACTGGAACGAAGGGGATGTCCGCCGGCCGCATCCCGTGAACGTGAGGCGTCAAATGGCGCTTGGGCCGACCGGCCGATCGCAATCGCGAAAGTGGCCCGCCTGGAAATACTAACCCCGCAGAGAAGATTTTTTCAAATGAATTTGAAACTTTCGCCGAGCGACAAGTGTTTCTCGATCGTGACAAGCACGTTACGAATTTCGCGGAGTGGGCGGAACGAGGTACGTGGCAACGGCGGCTTGTACGGGACTCAATCCGCCGTCTCCCGCGGGAACACTCGAATCCGCTCGACTTTTCCGGCGCTCGTTGATACCGATCTGCTCGGGTGTAAGATCGTTTGCAGGCTGAGCGGCTGCCGGTTTTACTTTTTCGCCGCGAGGAGATTCGCGAGCATGGCAAACCTCGGATTCGTGGGACTTGGCGCGATGGGCAGCCACATCACGGAACGCCTGCTTCAAAAAGGCCACGCCGTCAGCGGCTACAACCGCACTCGCTCCAAAGCGGAGTGGCTGGTGAAAAAAGGCATGCGCTGGGCCGAATCGCCTCGCGCCGTGGCCGAAAATGCTGACATCGTTTTCACCATGGTGACCAACAGCGCCGCACTCTCGGCCATCACTGAAGGCCCTGATGGCGTGCTCGCCGGCTTTCGTAGCGGAAAACTTCTGGTGGACATGAGCACGGTGAGTCCGTCGTTCAGCCGCGCGCTAGCCGGCCGCGTTCGCGAGAAGGGCGCCGACATGCTGGACGCGCCCGTGTCGGGAGGCGTGATTACAGTCCAGGAGGGAAAATTATCGGTGATGGTCGGCGGCCGCGCCGAAACGTTTCAACGGGCCCTTCCCGTGCTGCTCGACATCGGCCCCAAAGTTACGCACGTGGGCGATAACGGCTTGGCGCTTTCGATGAAAATCGCCACTAATTTGAATCTCGCCGTGCAGATGCTGGCTTTCTGCGAAAGCGTCCTGCTGGCAGAAAAAAGCGGTATATCGCGCGAAACTGCCGTCGACGTGCTCACCCACAGCGCGGTCGCCTCGCCGATGATTCAGTATCGCGGCCCGTTCGTGCTGCGCTTGCCGGACGAGGCGTGGTTCGACGTGAACATGATGCAAAAAGATATGCTGCTGGCGCTCGAGGCCGGCCGCCAGCACGAATTGCCGCTGCCCACTACCGCCTGCGCAAACGAATTCCTCACCTCCGCGCGCGCCATGGGCCTAGCCAAGGAAGATTTCGCCGTGATTTTCCAGGTGCTCGCGCGCATGGCGGGACTGCCGCAATGAACGTGCCGGCAAATCGGCATAACTTGCGGCCGTTGCGAATCTGTTCGCTGCTTCCGAGCGCCACCGAAATTGTCTGCGCTCTCGGTGCGGAGGATCAGCTCGTCGGCGTTACGCACGAATGCGACTTCCCACCATCGGCGGCCTCGGTCCCTAGGCTCACGCGCAGCAATATTCCTTCGACTTTTACCAGCGCGCAAATCGATGCCGCGGTAACCTCCAGCCTTGAATCCTCCGGCTCACTCTATGAACTCGACCTGCGCGCGCTCGAAGAAGCTCAGCCCGATCTTGTGATCACCCAGCGCCTTTGCGATGTTTGCGCCGTACCTTACGACCACGTGCGGGACGCAGCTGAAAATCTCAGCTCTCATCCGCGCGTCGTGAATCTGGAACCGAGCTCGCTGGCCGACATTCTCGATTCCATCCGGATCGTGGGCGACGCCATCGGCCGCCGCTCTGCCGCCGACTCTCTGGCCGCATCGTTGCGCGAGCGGATCGAGCTAGTCCGCTCCACAGCGCAAAATCCCGCGCACCGCCCTCGCGTCTTCTGCATGGAATGGGTCGATCCGCCATTCTGCGGCGGCCACTGGATGAAAGAACTGGTCGATTTCGCCGGAGGCATCGACGATATCGCCGCGGACCGCCGCCCGTCGCGCCGCATTGATTGGCAACGAGTGCTCGACTTCGCGCCCGAAGTAATCGTGCTCACCTGCTGTGGATTCGATCTGCGTCGCTGCGCGGTCGAAGCCGACATTCTCGCTACATTCGAACGCGTTGACGAGCTTCCTGCCGCAAAATCTGGCCGTATCTTCGCCACGGACGGCTCGGCCTATTTCAGCCGCCCCGGCCCGCGCATCGTCGAAAGCCTGGAAATTCTCGCCCACCTCGTTCATCCCCAACTTTTCGCCGCTCCCGATCTGCCGGGCTCGTTCTGTACCGTCTCACTCTCTCGCGCCACTGGCAAGCACGCCTAAGCTTCCCTGAGATTCCCCGGCTGCGACGCTGATCGCCGTGCCGGCCGGTTCCGCCCGGAGCTAGCCCTATTGGGCACTGGACCAAAACTGTCCCTCAGTACAGTTACGCCGAGTTGCGCGCGCGTGCTAGATTTTGGCTTGGGAAGGCTCCGGCCCGCCCGGCTATTTTCTGCGTTCGCTCCTCGGAGTGAGCTACGGGAGAACGTCATGATCGAAGTGCAAAAGTACCTTGAAGGCCAGATCGTCGATGGCCGTTATCCTCTCATTGAGCTGCTCGGAGCCACGCAGCATAGCTCGGTTTTTCGCACGGAATACGAGGAAGCCACCAACCGCCAGGCCGCCATCAAACTGATTCCCGCGCCCGCTTCGACCTCCGGAGCCCAGCTGACGCGCTGGCGCTTGGCCGCTCGCTTCTCGCATCCCGCACTGCTGCGCATCTTCGACATGGGTCGCTGCGAATTCGAGGGTCGCGCGATGCTCTACGTCGTGATGGAACTGGCCGAAGAAAATCTCGGCGACATTCTTCCCGTGCGCTGCCTTTCTGCCGGCGAAGTAGGCGCCCTGCTTGGACCAACGCTCGACGCGCTCAGCTATCTTCACAGCAAAGGTTTCGTCCATAGCCATCTCCGCCCAGCCAACATTCTCGCCATCGGCGATCAGGTGAAGCTTTCCAGCGATTCGATCGCTCGCATTGGCGAGGCCGCGGATGCTCGCGATCCGGGTGATCTCTACGCTGCGCCTGAAGTGGATCTTTCCGCAGCCACCGATGTCTGGTCGATTGGCGTGACCCTCGTGCAATGCCTCAGCGGACGCGTACCCGAGCGCGCAGCCGGAGGACGCCAGTCATTGTCGATTCCGGCGGACCTCCCCGCCCCGTTCCTAGATTTGGCGCGCCACTGCGTGAATCCTGTTCCGCCTCGCCGCCGTAGCGTTGCACAAATCCGAGCTGCTCTTACTCCGGGCTCGTCCGTAGCCGCCCCCGCGCCGGCGCCCGAGCCGGTCGCGGATTCCATCGCCGAGTCCGCGAATCTGTCTGGGTCTGCTTTCGTCAAACCAGATGCTGCCGCGCCGATTCGCCGCATATTGCAACTAAAAAGAAAGTATCGCCTGGCACTAGCAGGCTTCGCCGCCGCAGCTGCGGCGTTCGTGTTCGGCATCGTCATATCTGGGAGTGGCTCCAACAACACCGTCACTGCATCCGCTTCGATCGCGCAGGCCGCTGTGACATCACGACCGACCGATGCCGCGCAAGAAGCGCACACATCTGCGAGGCCGAAAACAGGCGGGGATGAACGAAGAGACCTGGCAAAAGATTCGCGGGATTTCGATTCGCATGGTTCGAAGACCAGCTTGCAGGACGAGCCGTCGCGCAAGGATTTGGCGCGCGCTGACAGTAGTTCAGGGCCAACGGTGATCATTTCCAACGCCGCGCCCGCTGCTCCGACGAGCCTCATGGCGCCAGTATCGGGCGATGTCGTCTCAGGGGCTGTTGCGCGTCGCGCACTTCCACGCGTGCCAGCGAGCGCGAGCAACACGATTACGGGCACCGTTAAGGTAAGCGTGGTGGTTGACGTGGATCCACGCGGCCGAGTCGTTCAAGCCAAGGTCGATTCGCCAGGCCCGAGCCGCTATTTCGCGCGGCTATCGATGGCTGCGGCTCCCGACTGGAAATTCACTCCGCCTCGCGTGAATGGCCAAATCGTCCCAAGCGAGTGGGTCATCAATTTCGGCTACTCCCAATCGGATACTTCGGCTTCCGCCACCGAGCGTCACCCCTAGCTCAGCGCGTGCTTGCTGCGGCCCTGGATTTTCGGGCCGCCTGCTCGACCTATTGAGCCTGAAACATTTCATCTGCGCGGAACGCCTCTGACCTCAGGGCGTCCGATCGCTTCAGCTAAATTGGACTATCCGTTCGCGTGCCGCCGCGATTTCACCTCGCCGAGCAGCCGCTCGATCTCGTCTTCCTTCTCGAGCATGGCGAACTTATCGTCCAAGCCGTCCGCAGTCATCTCCGTCTTTGCCTGACTGATAGCCACTTCGCGCGCCACTTTCTGTTTCATGCGGTCGAAGCCGGCGATCTTCGACTGCCCGTCCATGGCCATCTGCGCGTCGCGCGCTTTACCCACCGCTCGCGAACGCCGGTGCTGGGCGATCAGTAGCTGGCTTTTCGCCTGAGCCTCGGCGAGCTTTTGCTCCAGCTTGCGCAGCGCCGTCTTCAGGTTTTCTACCTGCACTGCCTGATCGGCGACTTGCTCCTTGAAACTTTCCGCCAGCCTCAAGCAGCTCTGATACCGCTCCAGCGCAGCGCGCGCCAGATCGTCCTGCTTTTTGTCGACCGCCAGCTCCGCCTTGCGCATCCATTCGGCGGCCAATTGGTTATTCTCCGCTTCCTTCTGCTCCAGCATGTGCTGGTCGGCGATGGCCACGGCTACTTGCGTTTTCACCTGCAGCATCTGGTTCTCCATGTCGAGCATCAGCTGCTTAATCATTTTTTCCGGATGCTCGGCCTTGTCGATCAAATCGTTCAAATTCGCCCGTACCAGCGTCGATACTCGTTCCATAAGTCCCATTTCATGCCTCCATTCCGCAATTCAAAACTGTTTCCGGTCGCGCACGATCATCACTTTTTCGAAGGAGGAGCAGCCGCCGCGGACGGCAACTCCGCAGCGATCACGGGCGTGTCGCCGATTTTCCTGACTTTGGACAGCAGATCGCTCATCTGCATTCCCGAAAGGGCTTCGAAGAGCGCCGGCACCTGCGCCGCGATTTTGGTCATGTCTCCGGTCAACTTGTGAACGCCTGCTGAGTCGCCATTGCCCGTTGACACGATGGTGATCTTGTCCACGTTGCCTAACGGAGTGGCCATTGCCTTCACCACTTCCGGAAGGCTGGTGATCAACTTATCGACTACGGCAACTTCGTTGTAGTGCTGATAGGCCTCGGCTTTGACGTTCATGGCTTTGGCCTCGGCTTCGCCTTTCTTGAAGATGATCTCCGCCTCGGCCTCGCCCTGGGCGCGAATCGACGCGGCCCGTCCTTCCGCCTCGGACATCAGCCGCTGCCGTTCGGCGTTGGCCATCGTCTCGATTTTTTGGCGCTGGACTTCGGCCTCCTTCAGCACCGTGGCAATCAATTCGTTGCTCCGCCGTTGAATCTCCGCCTCCTGGACTTTCACTTGCTGCTGCTTCTCCACCGCCTGCACTTTGACCGCCTCGGACACTACTTGCTGCTGCATAATATTGGCTTCGATTTCGTAGGCTTTGTCCGCCTGCGCCTGCTGTCTCTTTACGGTCTCCGCATACTCCGCTTTCTTGATGTCCAAGTCGCGCTGGGCCTCCGCCTGCTTGGTCATCGACAGCGTTTGCGCCAGCACGCGCTGCTGGTCCGCTAAAGCTTTCGCCGTCTCGGCATCACGCTGCGCTTCCGCTCGCTTGATGGCGGTATCGCGCTCGGCCTCTGCTCCTGCCACGTCGGCGTCGCGCTTGATGCGCGCCACGTCCGGCCGGCCCATGTTGGTGATGTATTCGTTTTTGTCGCGCACTTCCTTAATCGTGAACGAAATCACCTCGAGGCCCATTTTATTCATGTCGTCGGCACAAGTTCCTCGCATCCGGTCGGCTACCATCTCCGGCTCTTTCACGATCTGTTCGACCGTGAGCTGCCCGATGATTCCGCGCAAATGGCCCTCCATGACCAGCCGGATTAGCCCGTCGCGCTCGTCCGGCAGCTTGGTCAGGAACTGTTCCGCTGCCGTTTGAATCGATTCGGGATCGGACTTCACCTTGATCTGCGCTACGGCTTCGACCGTCACCGCGACGCCTTGCTTGGTGTACAAGTCTTGTTTCGGCGCCACATCGAACGACATCAGCTCGAGCGAGAGCGTCTTCGAGCTCTCCACCATCGGAAAAATGATCGTCCCGCCGCCCTTAACGATGCGAATCCCGCGCAGCCCGTATACGATGATGGCTTCGTGCGGTCCCGCGCGCCGGAATAGCGTCGCCAGCGAAACCAGCAGAAACACGACTACCGCAATCATCAGCCCTACCATCAACCACAACGTCGGTATGCTTGGCATCTCTCCCTCCATTGCTTTTTCTGAAGTTCGCGCTTTACTGCGGACGCATTTTCAGGTCGCCTTTCGAACCTGGGACGGCGCCATGCCTTCGCCGGCCATCTCTTCCCAGCATCGCACGTAGGCGATTCCGCGTTCGTAGCGCGTGATCACCACCTCGGTTCCTTTCTCGATCGCGCTGCCATTTTCACTGCGCGCCCCTGCCGTGCGACGCGATCCCGCCTGCGAAAAGATGATTTCGCCTGTTCCTTCCTGGCGAATGCCCACGTTAATTTTCCCCAGCATTCCGATCAGGTCGAAATCCGCGGGGTCGAGTTGTGTCTCGTGTGCCAGCAGCACTTTCGCCAGAAACAAGAACACGATTACGGCCGCCACCAGTCCGCTCGCGGACGCCAGCGCCAACGCGGCCACGGCCAACAAGTTAGAATAGCGGGTGAGCAGATATCCGGTTCCTCCAAACCACGCGAGAAAGGCCATCAATGACGCGAAGTTGAAGAACGACACGTGCGTGCCGCTCGTGGCGCGTGCGCCGCCGTGAGGTCCCGCTCCCACATGGTGCGTGAACGTCGTCGGTGCGCCGTGCACCGGCGCATGAACCGGATGCACACCTGCGGGTCCGCCCGTAGTCTTGAGCACGTGCCATTTCGCTGGAAAATGGAGATGCCCGAAGCTGCTCAATACCGACAACAAACTGAAAGCTAATCCCACCACGAAGCAGATCAGGTAAAAGGTCGCCCAGTCCACGGCGTTCACCTCCCTCCGTCAACGTGCGTTCGTTTGCTGGCAGACAACGGTCTTCGCTCGCTTTCCGAGCCCGCGGCGTGCCCTATCTTTCCCGCCGAACTTCCGTTCGGCGCTTTCTGCACGTCGGTATGCGCGGGACGCAGCACATGCAAGAGCTTCGGGACCAGATCGGGCGCGTCCAAAATCGCGCCGAGCAGCGTCAGGCAGCGACGCGTGTCGTTGCGCTGCGCCAGACTTTCCAGCACAGCACTGATTTCTGGCTCGCGACGAAACCTCTGCGCCCCCTCCAACAGCCACAAATGCAGGCCGCTTTCCGGGGCCGGCAATCCCGAAATCAGCTCCGTCTGGTAACCCTCTGGGTCGTCGACCAAGAATCCGGGATGCACTTTGAAAAATCTTGCCAGTAACTCGCGCGACGTTCTGGTCAAGTGCGGCCGCGCCCCCTTCTCAATCTGCGAAAGGTATGACTGGCTGATGCTCTTGCCCATGTCCTGGCGCACCGCGCGCAGCACTTCTGCCTGGGTCATGGCGCGCCCCAGACCGCGCAGCATTCCCTCGGCATAACGCAGGTACCGGATTTTCTCGCCCAGCTTCATTTCCGCTCGTCCACGGCCTGACCCGAACTGGATTATTGCTATTTGCGATATAAATATCGCAATTTGCGATTGTGCTTGTCAAGCAAAATCGGAGCAGGCCTGTGCGGCCCACTTCCCCCGGTTGGAGGCGCCCTTCGCTCTGGCGGCGTTTGCGATGGCTCTGCAATAATCGAGCCATGGAAATTTCCGCATGGGACGAACGCTACCGCTCCGGCGCGCACGCCGCATCGGATTTCAACATTGAGCCCTCGCCGCTACTCGTCGCTACCGTGTCGAAGGTACCGCCCGGCAACGCGCTCGATCTCGCCGCCGGTGCGGGACGCAACGCGCTGTGGCTCGCTGAGCGTGGCTGGAACGTCACCGCCGTGGAAGGCTCGTGCGCCGCGATTGAGGCGTTGCGTAATCGCGCCGATGGGCGCCATTTGGCGATCGACACTCGCGTCGCCGATCTCGAACGCCACGAATACGCGATCGCGCCGTCCGCTTGGGATTTGATTGCTATGTGCTATTACCTGCAGCGCGATCTATTCGAGCCCGCCAAGGCAGGAGTAGTCCCGGGGGGATTGCTGATCTCCATCGTTCACATCACCGAGCCCGGCGAAGAACCCACCGGCCACCGGTTGCGGCCCGGCGAACTCCGAATTTATTTTGATGGATGGGAAATTTTGCACTGCGCGGAGGGCAAGCCCAACGACCCCGTTCACAAACGCGCATGCGCGGAAATCGTGGCGCGCCGCGCACGCTAGCTCGTCAACCAGCCCAAGCACGAGATCGCGCCAAGCAAAGCGCGCGGCTAGGTCGCGTGCTTTTTGGCACGCCACGCCGCTTCGATCTCTTCCAGCGTGCGGCCCTTCGTCTCCGGAACCAGTGCGTACGAAAACACCCATGCAGCCAAGGCTAGCAGCGCGTATAGCCAAAACGTCCGGCTCGCCCCGATCACCTGCAGAAGAGTCAAAAAGGTGAGAGAAACCACGAAATTCGCCGCCCAGTTTGTCGCGGCTGCCACGCCTTCGGCGCTGCCGCGAATCTTCAACGGATAAATCTCCGCAATCAGAAGCCAGAAAATCGGCCCCAGGCTGATTGCAAACGAGGCGACGTAGAACATCAGCGTCACAACTGCGATTTCGGCGAAGCTGCCGCTGCGCGTTGGCGAATAGAATGCGTACCCCAACACTCCCAGGCTGAGTATCATGCCAGCGATTCCCGTCAGTAGCAGCGGCCGCCGCCCGACGCGGTCGATCAGCCACATCGACACAACGGTCATCACTACGTTCACCAGCCCAATTCCCGCCGTTGCCAAAATCGCGCCCGACGCCGATGAAATTCCCGCCGACTGAATAATTTTCGGCGCGTAGTAAATCACCGTATTGATGCCAGTGACCTGCTGAAAGATCGCCAGTCCGATTCCGATCACCATCGCCAAACGCACCTCGGGCAACCACAAGTCGGATAAGCGTCCGTGCTCTTGCGCCTGATGCAGGGTCGCTTCGATCTCCCGCATCTCGGCATCAACGTCCTGCGCACCGCGAATTTTCGCCAGTACGCTGCGCGCCTGCTCCAGATTTCCCCTCTGCGCATTCCAGCGCGGGCTCTCCGGCAACACCAGCATTCCGAATCCCAGAGCCGCTCCGGGCACGACGGCCAGTCCGAGCATCCATCGCCAGTTTTCGGATGCCGCAAACGCGTAGTCCACCAGATACGCCGCCAAAATTCCCACCGTAATCGCGAACTGGAATAGCGACACCTGCCAGCCGCGCTCCCCCGCCGGCGAAACTTCGGAGATATACAACGGCACCGTGGAACTCGCCAAACCAATGCCCAATCCCACGATGGATCGCCCGACGATCAGCATCGTCACGTCCTGCGCCATGGCACACACAATGGCGCCAGCGATGAAAATGATCGCGGTAAAAATCAGCATGCGCCGCCGGCCGAAGCGGTCCGCGAGCCTGCCGCCGCTGAGTGCGCCCACGCAAGCGCCAACCAGCACGACGCTGACCACCAATTCTTGATTGAAAGTGGAAAGTGAAAATGCTTTCTGGATGAATATCAGCGCTCCGGAAATTACTCCGGTATCGTAGCCGAACAGCAGTCCGCCCAGCGCGGCGAACGCCGCCGCCACGTAAACAAATTTTTGGTTCGGCACTGGCCCTGCCGCCGCACCACCCTGCGTTGGGTCCGATTGCTCTGGGCTCATCAGATCCCCCTCATCGCGCCCGCCTAATCGCGTCTGATCGACTCATGGCGTTCAAACGATCGAGAAACTTGTGCACGTCCCCCGGAGATCGCAGCCAGTAACGCGCCGCCGTCTTGCTTTTCTTCCCAACCGCGATGGAAATTCCCTTCATGCGCATGAATACGCGCTCGTCGGTGGCATCGTCGCCGATAAATATCAGCAGCCAGCGCCCGCCGGAATTGCTCCGCTGCTCGCGCTCCATGATGAACTTGATCGCGCCCCACTTGTCGCTGGTCACGTCCGGCAGCAGCCCCCAGACTTTCTTGCTGGCCAGCAGGCAGAGATTTGGATCGCGCTCCATCGCTCTGGCTACCGCGTCACGCGCGATGAGCTGGCTCGATGGCGGCGCTCCCCGATAATGCAGCGCTACTGTGGCAATCTTTTTTTCGATGCGCAATCCCCGCGCGCCGCGGATGTTCTTCTCCAGCACGCGAACCGCCGCGCGTATGCGCGCTTTGTGTTCGGGCCGCGCCAGCGAGTGCGACTGGTTCTGCGGATCGCGCAGGAACATTCCGTGAGCGCCGGCATACCAAATGCCCTTTACCTGGACGTGCCTGCGCACGTCCGCGACCTTGCGTCCGCTCACCACTCCCACGATCATTCCGGATTTGGCAAGCTCGACTAGGGATTCGCGCACTCGCGGCGAAAGATCGACGGCCTCGGGGTCCCGGCGAATGCGCGTCAGAGTGCCGTCAAAATCGGTGAACAGAGCCACGCGCTGCGCACGCCGGATCTGACCGGTGATTTCGCCCCAGCAGTCGAACAGACGTTTGGGAGCATTGTTCGGAACGCGGCTTCGTGCTCCGGTTTTCGTCCTTCTTCGCCGTCGAATCATGTGCCGAGCATTTTACTTGCAGATCCCACTTTGGTCGCGCCTCTTTGTCCGCCAAACGCCTGGGCGCTTGTCCCGCTGCATTTCGCGATGCCGGAGACTCGAAGTTGGCAGATGGCGGAGCGAACCTTGGAAGACGCCAACGCGAGGCGAAACGCGATCTTGGTTGGCCTACCTTCGTTGGCCTAGCCAGTGCGCTGCTCGAAGAGCTTCAGGAATTCGTCGCGCGCGGCCGGCTCGAGGGTGACCATGCTCAGGTTGGCGCGGACGTGCTCGACGTGGCTCATGCCGGCAAGCGCGGTGGTGACGCCGGGAACGGAGCGAGCGAACTGCAATGCGCGTTCAGCATCATTCTGGCCGCGAAGGGCTTGCGCCATGTACGGCGGCAAATTTCGAGTGAGTTGCCCCTGCAACAGCGAAGCACTCGTCACCAGAGTGATCCCCAGCGCGCGAGCTGCCTGCACCATGGACATCGTTTTGGCGTTGACGGTCTGATTCGGGCGCAGAAGCGCCTCCGGCATCGCGAGATTTAGCGGCAACTGCAGGAAGCGCAGGCGATGATTTTCGCCGCCCGCTTCGCGGGCGATTGCCTCCACTTCGGGGAGTGACATGAAGCCGGGAGACTGCACGTTTTCGCGAAATGCATTCCAAGTGGCCAAGCCATACGCGCCGATTTTGCCCGCCGCAACCGCCGATTCCATGAACGCGAACGCGTCGTGAAGCCTTTTGCGGAACTCTTCGGCCGGCACTTCGCTTATTTGCGTTTCCGGATTGTGCAGGTACAAGACGTCGATGCACGACACGCCGAGATTCGCGAGACTTCGTTCGAGCTGGTTTTCCAGATAGCGAGGCGCCATGCAGTGGCACCCGGCAACGATTTCCTCCGGGCGGAAAATCTCGCGTTCCAAATACTCCTCGGCGAAATACTCCTCCGGCTCCGCGGGCAAATGGCCATCGGGAGTGAGGAAGCCGGCTTTCGTGCACAGCACCATTTCATCGCGCCCGAAGCCCTTGCGCGCCAGGTGCTTCAGCGCCGCCCCGATGGAACGCTCGCTGCGTTGAAACCGGTAATTAATGGCGGTGTCGATGACGTTGAAGCCGCCTTCTACGGCAGCAATCACCGAGTCTGTGTAACCGCGATCGGTGGCTTCGTCGGGCTCGCCAAGATACGTGCCAATGCCGATCGATGAGAAGACCAGGCCGCCCGGAATCTCGCGAAAGTGTCCTGGCGCCGCGCTGCCATGAAACCGCGCTGCATAGCGCAAAGTGCCCTGCGGCGTCGCATGGCCGCGCAATCCGGATTCGTCGGTGGCTTTCGGATACGGCATCAAAACCTCACTGAAGGCGAAAATTTGGTGTGCGCGCAGTATAACAAACGCCGAGCTTGCGCGCCGCCGGGCGCCCGGCGGTTCGCGCGCCGATTACTCCACGATGGGCGTGGTCATTTCCTGCGCCGGCTCGCCGCCAGCCATACCCTGCGCGATGATCAACTCGCGCGCCTGAATGCGAATCTTCGGCAAGTTGCGGGCAAAGAAAATTGCCCCGATGATGGCGATGAATCCGCCAAGCGCGAGGGTGTGCGGCGCTCCAATGCGATCGGCCAAGGCGCCGTACAGTAGCGAGCCAAGCGGCGCCATGCCCATGAACATCATCGAGTAGACGGCCATGATGCGCCCGCGCAGGCGGTCCGGCACCATGACTTGAATCAGGGTATTGGACGAGGCCATTTGCGTCATCATCGAAAAGCCCATCGGCGCCAATACGCAAAGGGAGAGCCAATACCATCGCGAAAACGAAAAAAGGATCAGGCCAGTTCCGAAACCGCCGCAGGCGATGGCGACCAGCCGCCCGAGACCGTTGACACCACGGCGCGATGCGAGCGTGAGCGCGCCGAGTAATGCTCCGACTCCGACCGCGCCCATCAGCACGCCGTACGTCCGCGCAGTGCCGTGCAGGATTTTTACGGCGAAAACGGGCATGAGTACCGAGTAGGGCATGGCCACTAAGCTAACGAGCGCGATGAGCATCAGCAGCGCGCGAATAGGAGCGGTGTGGCGCGCGAAGCTGAAGCCCTCGCGAATGTGCTCGAGCGGCGTAACATGAGCGCCTTCACGCTTGGGCTTCGGCGCGATACGCATCAACAATAGCCCGACAATCACGGCAATGTAGCTGACGGAATTGCCGAAAAAACACCAGCCCTCGCCGATTTTGTAAACCAGAATGCCCGCGATCACCGGTCCGATCACGCGCGCTCCTTGAAACATCGAGGAGTTCAGCGCGATGGCGTTCATCAAGTCCTCGCGGCCGACCATTTCGACCAGAAAAGCCTGGCGCGTGGGGATGTCGAACGCGTTTACCACACCCATAGCGGCCGCCAGGATGATTACTTCGTCCACGGTCACGCGATGCGTGAGCGTTAGGAAGGCCAGCGTGCCCGCCAGGAACATCGACGCGGTCTGCGTGCCGATCACAATTTTGCGCCGGTCGAAACGGTCAGCTACGAATCCGCCCGCGGTCGCAAACAGCGAGACGGGGATTTGGCCCGCGAAGGCCGCAATGCCGAGCCAAAAGGAAGAACCCGTCAGCCGGTAGACCAACAGCGCTTCGGCCGCCGTGTCCATCCAGGTGCCGATCAACGAAATTAACTGGCCGCTGAAGAACAGTTGAAAATTGCGGTGCTTGAGCGAGCGGCCCATGTCCCGGAATCGGGAACGGTCCGCGAGCGCCGCGGCTGGCTTCGTGGAGTCGCTATCGCTCATCTGGCCATTGTACGATGCCGCGCGACGCCGCGCGGATTCGATTGGGAGGCGATGTCCATCCTAAAATTCAATTTAGGCTTTTGACGGCGGAGCCTTGCCGCGGGCTATTTCGGGAGCGGGAGGTTGCAGCAAGCGGCTGCACGCGCGCAGGATTCGGCGATAGGGCCATTCTTTCTTATCGCGAAAGAAGATTTCTCCCTCGCGCGGCTTGGAGTAGAACCAGCGTGCGATTATCGCGAGGTGTTCGGACAGCTCGGCTGGCGCGGAGTACAGGCCGTAGCGGTTGCGCATTTCGGCGGGAACGGATGCCGGATTGGCGTCTGCATCGCTGGCGCTTACCGGACGTTCGCCTCCGGTAGCGTCCGAGGCAGCTAGATCGCTCTTTTGGGGTGCTGGTTTCGCGACGGCCGCGCTCGAGTCTAATTCGTGCCGAAGAAGCGCCTCAACGGACCGCGGCCGGCTCGATAGCTCGCCGAAGTTCAAGAACATGGCTCCACCAATCAGTCCGCCGCGCACGGGAAAGACAGCAATGCACTTCTCTTGCACCGCCCGCTGCAAGATGACCGCGTCGATCGTTTCGACTCGCCGGGCGATTTCCGGCAAGCCCCACACAGCCGCGGAGACTTTTTCGAGGCGCTTATGGATAGCCGCGGCCTGCTCAAAATCGAGGGCTTCGCTGGCCGCTTCCCTTTCGCGTTCCAGGTGCTCCTTCAACGCGGCGCCTGCGGTTTCGAGCGACTCGAGAACGCGACCCACTTCCACGTCATACTCCTCTTTGCTGCAACCGGCGAAGCACGGCGCCAAGCACATTTTCATTTCCGAGTAAATGCAACCGGGATAGTTCGGGTCGCGCTGTATTTTGATCTGACAGCGGCGGATTTTGAATAAGTCTAGAAAGCCTTCGGCGAATCCATCGGCGGCTCGCCGCGAAGCGAATGGACCAAAATAGAACGCGCCATCGGCGCGCAAACCTCGCGTCACATAGCAGCGCGGATAGTCGTTACGCAAGTTGACTTTCAGCAGCGCCGGGCGGCGCAGCCGCAGCAGATCGCGATACCGCTGTGGGAGTCTTTGGCGCGCATTCTGGTACAGTGCAAAAGTCTGCTCGAATTTGGAGCCGGTGGCGCGATATCGGATGCGGGCCGCCACCGTCCTCAAATTCAGCCGCTTGGAAGCCGCTTCCGGCGGACGCAACAGCCGCTCCGCAGTGCGGCGAATTTCCGCACTGCGCGCGAGATATGGGCGAGCGGAGGCGTCCGTCATTTCCAGCAGGAGCACGCCGGGCCGAGCCGGCAGAGCCGCGAAAAATTGGTCGTCGCGCGCCGCGTCAAATTCGAGCTCGGAATCAAGCGCCAGCATGGGATTTGCAGTTCATCGCCAACCTAGGAGGGTTGATGGCCGCGCAGCGCCCAGGAAGCGATCACCAGCCGCTGAATTTCGCTGGTGCCTTCGTAGATTTCGGTGATGCGAGCATCGCGATAGGCGCGTTCGACGGGATATTCGCTGCTGTAGCCGTTGCCACCGTGAATTTGAATCGCCTTGTGCGCCACGCGCGTAGCCATCTCGCTGGCATAAAGTTTGGCAATGGACGCCTCCATGGAGAAGCGCGCGCCGGTATCCTGTTTCCATGCGGCACGGCGCGCGAGGAGCCTCGCCGCGTCGATTTCGGTGGCCATATCCGCGAGCATAAACTGGATCGCTTGAAATTCCGCGATGGGATGTCCGAAGGCTTGCCGCTCGCCCGCGTATGCCAGCGCGGCTTCATAGGCGCCCTGCGCGATGCCAATCGCCTGCGAGGCAATTCCCACGCGCCCGCCGTCGAGCGTGGATAGCGCGATTTTGTAGCCTTCGCCTTCATTCCCGATGCGGTTCGTCACGGGCACCGCGCAATCGGTGAAAACCAGCTCGGTGCACGCAGTTGCGTGAATGCCGAGTTTCTTCTCTTCTTTTCCGACCTCGAATCCGGGCGTGCCTTTCTCAATCATCAGCACGGTGATTCCCTTCTCCGCGTTTTCCGGCTGTGTGTTGACGTACACCATCGCCGCATCCGCCACTCCACCGCAAGTGATCCACGCCTTCGTGCCGTTCACTACGTAACAATCGGCCTTGCGTACCGCTTTCGTCGCTAGCGCCGCGGCATTCGAGCCCGCTTGCGGCTCGGTGAGGGCGTAGCATCCAATTGCTTCACCGCGCGCCATCGGCTCCAGAAATTTCCGCTTGTGTTCCGCGGTCCCAAAACGATGCAAGCAATCGCCGTAAAGCGAGTTCTGCACTGACAGGATCACGCCCGTGGACGCGCACGCGCGCGAAATCTCCTCGATCATGATGCTATAGCTCACGTGGTCCATGCCCGCGCCGCCGGACGATTCCGGCAGCGCAACCGCGGTCAGTCCGAGCGCCGCGGCTTTGCGGATGATCTCGCGCGGAAAGTGGCCCGTTTCGTCTAATTCCTTTGCGAAGGGACGAACCTCCGCCTCGGCAAACTCCCGAACGCTTTTCTGCAGCAGCTTTTGCTCTTCGCTCAGTTCGAGATTCACAGGATGGCTCCAGCATCAACAGTGACCGGCAGGATCGCGACCGTTTGGCCGCTGGCGCTACTTCGATTCTATCAGTTTGTGGGACGGCGGCCGTGGCAGTAGTCGATCGACGCACAAAGGGCGATAATCGGGAGGGCTGGCGCGAAATGCCAGTCCCAAGCAGGTCTTTAGCTGATCGCAGCGTGGCCGATCACAGCGATTCGGTTTCAGACTGAATTGTCTTTCGTTCCCACTGTGCAGGAGGACAAAAAATGGAAGCACGTCTCGATGCGTTCAAAACCGCGCCACAGGCATATCCGGCCGTGGCAGCGCTCCAGAAATATGTCGATTCCTGCGGACTTGAGCGGCCGCTGGTCGAACTGGTCCGGCTGCGGGCTTCGCAAATCAACGGCTGCGCGTTTTGCCTCGATATGCACGCGAAGGATACACGTGCGTTGGGAGAGACCGAACAACGGCTATATCTGGTCAACACTTGGCGTGAGAGCCCCTTCTACACGGATCGTGAACGCGCCGCGCTGGATTGGACCGAGGCGGTCACGCTGGTAAGCGAGACGCACGTTCCCGACGAGGTGTACGAGCGAGTAAAAGACCATTTTTCACCTCTGGAGCTCGTGAACCTGACGGCGGCAATCGCCATGATCAATACCTGGAACCGGCTCAGCGTGGCCTTTCGAGCCGTTCCAGGGACTTATCAGCCGAATCTACAAGAACTTAAGAAAGGCGCCTAATTTTGGCTTTGCCCGGCCGGCAATTGCGGGCGAAGGCGCAATTTGCCTATAATGGCCGTGTAGGCGACATGTTCGACCTGTAGCACTTCTAGGCTTGCTGAATTTCTGAAATACCCGACGCGCAAATGGCCGATCTAGCTGAGAAAATTAAGCAGAAGCTGAAGGACGAGATCGCGGCGCTGGAGCACGAGCTGCACAGCGAACTGCCCAAAGAAATCAAGGTCGCGCGTGCGCACGGCGATCTTTCCGAAAACGCTGAGTACAAATACGCCAAAGAGCGCCAGTCATACGTGTCCGCTCGGCTTGGGCAGCTCCACCAACGCATGGCGGACCTGTCGATGATGAACCTGAATAACTTACCCAAGGACCGCGCCGCCTACGGCTCGCGCATTGTGGTCCTCGACACTCAGAAAGATTCCAAGATCAGCTACAAACTGGTTACGGTCGAGGAAGCGGATGCAGCACAGGGCTTGATTTCAACGAGTTCCCCCATCGGACGCGCACTTTTGGGCAAAAAAGTGGGCGACGAGGTGCAAGTCACTACACCGGCCGGAGTCAAAAACTACGAAGTGGTGCAGCTGCTGACGATCTACGATGAAGAATAGCGGAGTGAAACTCGCTCGATGATGAAGTATCCATGGTGACGCCACTCATGCTGAACCGCCTATGCTGAACGAGAAGATCAGCCGCTATTTTTCCTGGCCCATCGAGCGCTTGGCGGCGCTCTTGGCGCGCACCGGAATTCATCCCCACATCATCACATGGTCCGCACTGGCTGCGAATCTTTGCGCGGGCGTCCTGTTCGCCGAGGGCCGATTTCCCGCAGCGGGCGGAATGGTTATCGTGGCAGCCCTTTGCGATCTTCTCGACGGTCCGGTGGCCCGCATTCAGAACCGGGTGTCTCTCTTCGGCGGATTTCTTGATTCGATCCTCGACCGCTACGCGGACTTCCTTCTTTTCCTAGGCTTGCTGGTCTATTACGTGGAGCTGAACCGCTTCAGCTATGCGGTGCTGGCCGGTGCAGCGATGGCGGGCGCCGTGATGATCAGCTACGCGAAAGCGCGCGCGGCATCGCTCGTGCGCGAATCGGACGTGGGTTTCTGGGACCGGCCCGAGCGGCTGGCTCTGATTATCTTGGCGGCGCTGGCCAACCGCATGGGTCTGGCGCTGTGGATTTTGGCGATCGGTCCCAACATCACCGTGATTCACCGGATCATCCACACGTGGAAGCAAGCAGAAGCCGCTGGCAATACCCTGCCGCAGACGTCCGCGCAGCCAAGCGTTTCGCATTCGCGCGGCCCAGGTGCGCAGCGGCCAACGGCGCCCGGTGCTCCAGCGCCGGTACAATCAAAAGCGGCCCGGGCTAGCCATTTCATGCTGCGATCGAGCAGACGGTCGGCAGAGCGGGGACGCTGACGTGCCGAAGCTGGTCAGCATCGTTGGCTTTATCGTCATGTGCGCGGGTATTGACCTGCTATGGCAATCGCGAATGGACATCCGCTACTGGTTCGCGGCGTATCGATCTATCTGCCGGGAGCTTTGGCGCAGACGCGACGTTTCGCGACTCGTCTCAGCCGCGCGCAAGCGGCACGGCGCCGCCGGCGTGCTGCTGGGGATGAGTCTCGTTTTCCTGGTCGGGCCGGTCTTGATCCTCACGGGCGTAGCGCTGATGTTGCTGCTCCCCAAATTCTAATCACCCCGAATCCTTGAAACCCTCTCTCATCGTGCACGGCGGCGCGGGAAACATCCCCGATGGAGCGATAGAGGAGTACCGCAGAGGTGTGCGCGCGGGCCTCGCTGACGGTTGGAAAATTCTTTCGGCTGGCGGCGCTGCAATCGATGCAGTGGAAGCTGCCATCGTGGCACTCGAAGAAGATCCAGCTCTGGATGCCGGAATCGGCTCGCATCTCAATCGCGAGGGACACGTTCAGCTCGACGCGATCCTGATGGATGGCGTGACGCTGAAATCGGGCGCAGTGGCCGCCGTGGAGCGGATTCGCAATCCCATCCGGCTGGCGCGATTGGTGCTCGAAAAATCAGAACACATGATGCTGGTTGGACAAGGCGCGGAGCAGTTCGCCCGCGAAAATGGTCTTCCTCTCTGCGATCCGCAGGAACTGATCACCGATGCTGCGCAACTCGACTGGCAAAAGGTGCAGCAGCAATTACGCGCAACAGAAGACGCACCCGCGCTGCCCGGCGGCACGGTTGGCGCCGTCGCATTAGACGCTAGTGGCAGACTCTTCGCAGGGACTTCTACCGGCGGTACTCGCGGGAAATATCCGGGACGAGTGGGCGATTCGCCGCTGATCGGATGTGGCTGCTACGCCGATGCCGAAGCGGGCGGAATTTCGTGTACCGGCTACGGCGAAGGCATCATGAAAATCGTGATGGCCAAGATGGCGGCCGATCTGTTGCGCGATCCGCGCGTACTCACGCCTCACCGCAAGAAACGCAGCTCCTCCACCATCGCGCAGGCTGTGGCCGACGCGTGCATTCGAATCCTGGAGCATCGCGCGCACGCCGCCGGCGGGCTAATTCTGCTGGATCGCGAAGGCCGTCCGGCAGCCGCGTTTTCGACCCCGCGAATGGCGTACGGATTCATTGAAGCAGACGGATCATTCGCGGTCGCGCCCTGAGAGCCACGGACACCGTTTCGCCTGGCTTTCGTCCACGAACAGGCGACTTTTTTAGAAAACTCCTTGCACTCCGCCGCGGTTTGCAAGACAATTCGGGCAGACACACTTAGCTATATAAAGGCCCGCGCAACGCCATCTTCTCTCCTCGGACGTCTCGCGCGGGCCTCCTTTTTTTCCTGCCGTTCGCTTCCCAGGAGTAAAATATGGGCTCAAATCACGCCAGGGAGGCGCATATGCCAATTCGCGATACCATCCTGCCCGAGTTCGACCACGAAATGGAAACCACGCGCAAGACGCTGGAGCGCGTGCCCGAAGGCAAGCCTGATTGGAAGCCGCACGATACGTCCATGCCGATCGGCCGGCTCGCCGGGCATATCGCCGAGCTAGTGGGATTCGGCGCGACCACTTTCGAGGGCGACAGCTTTGACTTCGCTCCGGGCGGAAAATCGCAACGGCAGCCGACGGTGATGACATCGCGCAAGCAGCTGCTGGAAGTCTTCGACAAGAATGTCGCGAGCGCGCGAGCGGCGATCTCGAAGGCCAGCGACGAAGATCTGCAGAAGATGTGGGCGCTCAAGAATAACGGGAACACCATGTTCGCAATGCCGCGCATCGGCATTCTGCGCAGTATGATCCTGAATCACGTGATCCACCACCGCGGGCAGCTGTCGGTGTATCTGCGGATGAACAAAGTGCCGGTGCCGTCGATTTACGGCCCATCGGCTGACGAAGGACGGATGTAACTTCGGCGCGGTAATTTGCGCGGTTTCGCGGGTTCCGAAGTTCCGGTGGGCGCCCCTGCCACTTAGGCGCGGAAATCGCGCGCGTATCACTCTGACGATGGCGGCGCACGTCTGAGCACGATATGGCTCTTCGCGGAACATGTAAACTCCCGGCCAACACTCGCTGAGAGTCCGGGCTTGGCGCTCGGCTTCGATGCGCGAGCTGCGTGAGGATACGAAGACCCGCAGCCCATCATGCGATTCGCCTGTCAATTCGAAAGTTCATGACCTCGGGATATGGGAAATCGAGCGATTGGCCGTGACCTGCACGACCCTTCGATGTGAGCTCTGAACGTACGGCCCCGCGCGCGAAATACTGCAATATCGAATTCTGTTTCGCGACAGGCGATCACGATCAGCAAGAGATTACGCGGTCATCATGTTCCGGCACGATCTCGCTGAATAGAACGTCCTGCTCCTGAATCACAGGGTAACCTTCGCAGCAGGTGATCAGGTGCGCCAGGGCGCGCGGCAGAAACAAGCCTTCATCGCTGGCGCGCAAATGCGCTCGCGATTGCCAGAGCCCGATCATCGTGCAGCGGGGCTTGGGGTCGTTGTACAGGCTGCGGAAAAGCATGAAGCCGCGAAAGCCGCGCTCTTTTTTTGCTTCGGGCGTCAACGTGCGAACGGACTCCACAAATTCTTCGAGCTTGCCGGGACGAATCGTAAAGCGCCACATGCGAGCGTACATGAGTCGGCCCCCCTGCCCCGAGGAGTCCCAAGCTGGAGCACACACACGCGAAAAGGTCGGGTGAGGCGCGTATGTCGTTGCGCGCAGCCTACCACGGAACCTTTCGGGAACATATAAATAACGGAGGCGATGGCGGAAAGTCCTGCTTGCCACAACTTCGGATAGGCGGGATGCTGGTGCTGACAGCGACCGGCAGGAGGTGTGGAGATGGCACTCCGCAAGCCACGGGCCCTGCGCTGGATCGAAGCAACGCTGTTGCTGCTTCCGGGCATTATCGCGTTAGCGCCAGAGCTGGCGTTGGCTCAGCAGGCGCGGCCGGGAGCGGTTGCGCACCCGGCCGCGAGTTATTATGTGCGCCCTCTGCCTGCCCGCCCCGTGAGTCCGGTCGTCTCACGGACGGAGGTGGTTCGCCCGATGATGGTCCGCCCGCTGCCGCTACGGCCGAGCACCTTTCGCTACCCGCGCATGATGCCCCGTCCACGTCCGGCGACGCCGGTCAGCGTCAGGACTTTCGCTCCGCGTTCATTTGCTACTCCCACACTCACCCCGCGGAGCTTTGGCGTGCCGCGAACGTTCTGGTTTGGTTCCGAATGGCTGGGAATTGGCCCGCGCGGCTATTTCAATCCATTTCGGTTTGGAAACCCATATTTCTCAGGGGCTGGGTACTTTGGACCATCGAATTACCAAACACTTCCTCTCGGATTTGGGCTGTGGCCCGCGTGCGATTCGGGATCGATTTCGGGCCGATTTTGGACCATCGGACCTTGTGCTGGAATCGGCGATTATGGCGCAACGTCGCCTAGCCCGGAGAACGAGTACACGCTGGGAGGCGCACTTCCGCCGTGGAACTTCGAGATGCCCCGTGAAATCTCCATTGCAGGGACACAAGCGTCAGCGCCCGCCGCGACGAAACCCGCCCCGGTCGAAAAGAAACCGAATATGGCGGTTTATCTGACCGATGGGCGGGCGGTGCCGGTTTCCGACTGGTGGGTAACCGAAGGCCGATTCTATTTCATCACCTTGAAGGGTGCTACGGAATCCGTGGACTTGTCTACTCTCGCCTTGCGCAAGACGATCGAAGAAAACGAGAAGCAGGGATTGACGTTTATTCTGAATTTTACGCCGCCAAACGAACGGCCGGTGCTTCCAGAGTTGCCCTCCCGGCCCTGAACCTGGCCCCGGCCAATTTGCCTCGCTTGCTTGAAGCGGTGCGGAGGCGTGTGCTAGCATCCGATTTTTCCGCCCTTCGTTTGCTTCCCGCAGACGGGGGCACAGAGCCATCGCGCGCAAGGCCGGGGGGGCGGCGCCGTGATGCAGACCGCAGGGCACAGTTCGAATTGGCTGGCCGAAGTTTTCCCACACGAAATGCCTGTCCAGGCGAAGGTGTGTGCGTCCGCGCGCGGTGCATCTGCCGCTGGCCAAAAGGGAAAACGTCCGGCAGCACCGTCGGGGCGACATCTGGAAGGCGCGACTTTTCAGAAACACAACGAGGTGAAACATGAAATCGTACACCACCAAATGGATACGCAACGTAGGCATTGTCGGCCACGGCGGCACGGGAAAGACCCAGCTCGTGTCGTCGTTGCTGTACACGGCGGGGATGACGCCGCGGTTCGGCAGAGTGACCGACGGCAGCACCACCACTGACTGGGACGAAGAAGAAATCGCGCGAAAAATCACCATCAGCACGGGACTGGCGTACGCCGAATGGCAGGGCGAACATCAATCGGAGAAGACCAAGATCAACCTTTTGGACACGCCTGGATATTCGACGTTCATCTGCGATACGAAAGCTTCGATGATTGCGGCCGATTCGGCGCTGATCGTGATTGACGCGACGGCCGGCGTGCAGGTGATGACGGAAAAAGTTTGGGACTACGCGGTGGAATACGGTCAGCCTCGAGCGTTTGTGCTGAACTGGATGGACCGCGAACTGGCGAGCTTCGAGCGTGCCATGGAATCTCTGGAACAGGTTTTCGGCCGTGGCGTGGTTCCCGTTCAGCTGCCGATTGGCAGCGAGAAGAATTTTCGCGGCGTGGTAGACCTGGTGACCATGAAGGCGCTCATCTACTCGCTGGATGGCAATGGCGGAGCCAAAGTGGAAGAAATCCCCGCGGATATGGCCGAGGCGGCCCAAGCCGCGCACGAGAAGCTGGTCGAAATCGTCGCCGAGGGCGAGGACGATTTGATGCAGGAGTTCTTTGAAAAAGGCACCCTGCCAGCCGAGGACCTGAAAAAAGGATTGCACGAGGAAGTTCGCGACAAAAAAGTTTTTCCCGTGCTGTTGAGTTCGGCGCTGCATTGCATCGGCGCGGACGCCATCCTGAATTTCATGGCCGAGATTTTTCCGGATCCCAGCTATGGCGAGTCCGTGCGTGGGTTCAAAACGCCGGAGCGAAATGGAGAGGAAATCGAACGCAAAATCGCGGATTCTGCGCCGCTGTCGATGTTTGTGTTCAAGACCATCGCCGATCCGTTCGCGGGCCGGATTTCTTGCTTCAAGGTAATGTCTGGGTTGCTGAAGAACGATGCGAACGCCCAAAACTTCGACCGCAATTCAGCCGAGCGTTTGCAGCATCTCGAAGTATTGCAGGGCAAGGCGGCGACCTCTGTGGCTGAGCTGCACGCGGGCGACATCGGCGCGGTAGCCAAGCTGAAAGATACGCTGACCGGCGACACGTTGGGCGACAAGAACTCACCGGTTTACTACCCGAACGCCCGCATACCGGAACCGTCGATTACGTTCGCAATCGAGCCGAAAACGCGAGCGGACGAAGACCGCATCGGCGTGGCCATCCATAAAATCCTCGAGGAAGATCCGTCGCTGCGCTTTTCGCGCGATCCACAGACGAAGGAGTTTTTGCTCTCCGGCGCAGGACAGCAGCACATCGAAGTGATCGTTTCCCGGCTGCGCAAGCGCTATCACGTGGAGCTAACTCTGCATCCGCCAAAGGTGCCCTACCGCGAAACGATTCGCGCCAAAGCCGACGCCGAAGGCAAACACAAAAAACAATCCGGCGGACACGGGCAGTTCGGCGTGGCGCGCATCCGCATGGAGCCACTGCCGCGCGGCAAGGGAGTAGAGTTCGTCGATGATGTTTTCGGCGGAGCGATTCCGAGGAACTGGATTCCTTCCGTAGAGAAAGGGATTCGCGACGCGGCGGAACGCGGCTACCTGGCGGGATTTCCGATGGTAGATTTTCGCGCCACGCTGTACGACGGAAAATACCACGATGTGGACTCGTCAGATATCGCCTTCAAAATCGCCGGGTCTCTGGCATTTCGCGAGGCGATGAAGCAGGCCCGGCCCGCGCTGCTCGAACCGGTAATGACCGTGGAAGTTTACGCGCCAGACCAGTATTCCGGCGACATCATGGGCAATCTGAGCAGCCGCCGCGGGAAGATCAGCGGCAGCGAAGCGCGCGGCGGGAACGTCGTTGTGAGGGCCCAGGTCCCCTTTTCGGAAATGCTCAGCTATGCGAACGAGCTGATCTCGATGACTCAGGGACGTGGAACCTACTCGATGGAATTTTCGCACTACGACTACGTGCCAAACGAGCTCGCCGAAAAGGTGATCGCCGCGCACAAGCCGCAGCACGCGGGCGAAGAATCGGGTGAAGCCGCTACAGCTTGATTTTCTTCAGCAGCGCGAGCATGCCGTGGGATTTCTGCGCGGCCGGGGCATTCGGTTTACCAGCCGCAGCCTGCGACGCTTGGTTAGCTTGTTCGGGCGCACTTTGAACATGTGCGCCCTGCGACTGCGCACGATGCGATTGCCCGCCGGACGGCGTCGTGAACGCGTGACATCCAACGCCATAGCATGGTCCCGTCGCGTGGATGCACCCGGCAAGGCTCGCAGCAATAAGCAGCAGCAGACCACCGGTAATTTTCATAGTCGGGTCCCTTCCGAAGCGCGCTGGTGCCGCTGACGTGCGTCCTTCGCTTGCAACGATTTTGGCATCGGCATTGGTGATGTTGGGCGTCTTTTCGAGCAGCGGCGTCCGCGAAGACAATAGAACGTAAAGCGAAGCGATCGGCCAATAACGCAACCATATGTTTCGATGCGGAACACATCAAAGTCGCTGCAGAAGTGGCGCCCGCTCGCCGCAATGCTGTTGAAGCTCTGAAAAACATTCGTCCAGTTTCCAGCAACTCGACTGCCACAATCTTGCAGCGGGAACATTTGTCGTTCTGACAAAACGCGAGGAGGAATTAAACTGGTTATATGCCTCAGCTAATTGAAGATTATGCGATGATCGGTAATTGTGAGACGGCCGCGCTTGTAGGGCGCGACGGCTCGATCGACTGGATGTGCCTGCCGCGCTTCGATTCGGACGCCTGTTTTTCAGCTCTTCTCGGATCTCCGGACAACGGGAGGTGGTTAATTTCTCCCAAGGCGAAAGCGCGGACGAAACGCCGCTACCGGCCGGACACTTTGATACTCGAAACGGAGTTCGAGACGACCGAGGGGGCGGTACGCCTGACTGATTTCATGCCCATGAACTCCAGGATTCCGAAAATCGTTCGCCTCGTGCAGGGCCTTCGCGGCAACGTGCACATGCGAGCGGACCTGGTGATCCGTTTCGACTATGGGCGCACCGTTCCATGGGTCACGCGACAAAAAGATGCGTTGGTCGCGGTAGCGGGGCCGCATCTTTTGGCGCTGCGAACGCCGGTGGAAATGAAGGGCCAGGGCCTGCGCACGGTAGGCGAATTCACGATACGGGCGGGCAAGACGCTTTATTTTGTGATGGAATACGGCCGCTCTTCGCTCCCTGCACCCGCGCCGATCAACTGGAAAACGAGCCTGCGGGGCACCGAGGAGTGGTGGCGCGAATGGACTTCCAAGCTCAAGTACGACGGGCCATGGGCCATCGCGCTCAAGCGGTCGCTGATCACGGTGAAGGCGCTGACGTTCGCGCGCACCGGCGGAATCGTGGCCGCGCCAACGACTTCCCTTCCCGAGCAGCCTGGCGGCTCGCTCAACTGGGATTACCGCTACTGCTGGCTGCGGGACGCTACGTTCACCTTGCTGGCGCTGATCCACGCAGGCTATCACGAGGAGGCGCAAAGCTGGAAAGAATGGATGAAGCGAGCAGTCGCCGGAAGCTTCGACCAGATGCAGACGCTCTACGGCATGGCTGGAGAGCGAAAATTGCTGGAATGGGAGGCGGCATGGCTGACAGGCTATCGCGGCTCGAAGCCGGTACGCATCGGCAATGCCGCCAGCGAACAGGTGCAGCTTGACGTCTATGGAGAACTGGCAGATTGCCTGCACCAGGCACGCTGCGCAGGCCAAATGCCCGACCACGAGAAGGAAGAGTTCAGTCTCCAAATCGAGCTGCTCAATCACCTGGAAACAATCTGGCGCGAGCCGGACAACGGCATCTGGGAAGTTCGCGGAAAGCGGCGGCAGTACACCCATTCGAAAATGATGGCGTGGCTGGCGTTTGACCGCACCATCCAGAGCGCCGAATTGATGAAGGCGGACGTTCCGCTGCGAAAGTGGAAGAAAATCCGGCGGCAGATTCATGATGACGTCTGCCGTCACGGATTCAACAAAAGGCTAGGAGCGTTCGCGCAGACCTACGGATCGAGCAAGCTGGACGCAAGCTTGCTGATGATCCCACTGGTTGGATTCCTGCCACCGAATGATCCACGCGTACTGGGCACCGTGAAGCAGATCGAAGCGAGACTCATGCGAGATGGCTTGGTCCTGCGGTACGCAGTTCCCAAGGGGAAGAATGGCGCGGCGGGAGAAGGCGCGTTTTTGCCTTGCAGCTTTTGGCTGGCGGACAACTACGAACTGATGGGACGCCACGAAGAAGCGGAACAATTGCTGGATCGATTACTCACGCTCTGCAACGACCTCGGATTATTTTCCGAGGAATATGACTTCGAAAACCGGCAACAGCTTGGCAATTTCCCGCAGGCATTCACACACCTCGCGCTGATCAACACGATTCTGAACCTGCACGCGAAGGAAGGCGGTCCAGCCCACCAACGCTCGGCGCGAAAGTCGGGCGCGTCATCGCAAGAAAAGAAACGACGCGCGGCGAAGCTGCGCTCGGGCGGTTAGCCCGATTTTTCGAGGACGGCAGCGAAAAAGCCGTCGGTACCTTGTTCCGCCGGTGAAGTGTGGAAATAGCCGCACGCGTTGACGAGTGCGTCCGCATCAACGTTCGGCGAGAGATGACGCGCCAGGAGTCGCGCGGATTCGGCGGCCGGAACAATGCGATAGGCGCCTGAGCTATCGACCGCCGCGATGACCGATTCGTTTTCCTCCAGCTCTATCGAACACGTGGAGTAAACCAGGCGCCCGCCCGGCGCGAGATGCGCGAGCGCGACGTGCAGCAGTTTTGTCTGGAGCGCGTGAAATTCGGCCAGCGGCTCCTGCCGTAGCCGCCAACGAATTTCAGGATGGCGCGCCAGCGTTCCCGTGCCGGAGCACGGCGCGTCCACGAGAATTCGATCGAACGCTGTTGCAAACGGAAGCGGCCGCGTGGCGTCCAGCGCCACCAAAGCTACGCGCGAGATTGGTTTCTGCGTTACGGCTGCGTTTGCGCTCTTCTGCTGAAGATGATTTTCCGCGCAATCGTTGGTAGCGAAGCGCAATCTCGTTAGCTGCTCCTGCATTGCGCGAAGGCGATGCTGGTGAAGTTCCCCAGCGATCACCAGGCCATTCGGACCGGTGGAACGCGCGAGAGCGAACGTTTTCCCTCCCGGCGCGGCGCAGAGATCGAGCACGCGATCGCCGGGACGAACGCCAAGCAGAAGCGGAATCGTCTGCGATGCTTCGTCTTGAATCGAGATATCGCCGCGGCGAAACGCTTCGGTGCGTGCAATGCTGCCGCCGCTCGCGGCGAAAGCATCTTTTAACAGGCGGCCTGGCTCGACGCGTAAGCCAGCGGCATCCAGATCGCGCCGAATCTCCTCGCGGCGTTCTGAATCGTGAATCGCAAACGCGAGGCGCGGCGGCCGATTATTCGCTTCGAGCAGCGCTACCGTTCTCGGTTCGCCGAACCGCGCGAGCCAGCGTTCCACCATCCAAGTGGGGTGCGAGTGCAGAATGGCGAGGCGCTCGGCAAGCGGCAGATTCGGCGGGAGGAGTTTTTCAGCGGGAGCTTTCGCGTCCGCGGAAGCGCGGCGAAGAACTGCGTTGACGAGAGATGCGGCGGAGCTTTTTCGCGCGTGCTTGACCAGTTCCACCGACTCGTTCACCGCCGCACGCGCGGGAATTTTTTCCAGGAAGCGCATCTGGTAGAAACCAAGACGTAAGGCAATCGCAACCGGCAAATCGAAGCGCGCGATCGGCGTTTTCAAGCGGCGATCGAGCAGGAAATCCAGCAGCCGCCGCCACCGAAGAACGCCTAGCGTGATTTCAGTTGCCAGAGCAGCGTCGGTCGGTTTTACAGCCGGCGTGAGCGCAGCGTGAAGTAATTCGGTCGCGTATGCGGACTCGGACTCCACGCGCAGCAGCACATCGAACGCGATTCTTCGTGCAACGCTAACGGGCATGGTAGTTCATCAGAATACAGGAAGAGCGGATGAGAACGGCCGCTATTTGGTTTCGCAGCCGCCCCGATCAAGGACGAGATTTACATCGAACACGGAAGTTAGCTTCCCGTCGACAATCACGTCGCGCGACTTCGCCGCGCCTTTCGTTGGCGGCTGGCAGAGTGCCTCGGCCCGCAGCGTGTACTGCGCGTCGAGGAAGAGATCGAGCGTGTAGACGCCGTCTTCGAACTTGAGAGGGTAGGGATTCTCGCCCTTCGTCGCGCTCACGATAATATCCGGAGGGTAGTACGCCGACGGTGTCTTTCCTGCCCAATCCAAATGAATCGTAATTCGACGCGTGGGCACGGGATTCGCGACATGGATATCGGCATTCGTGAGCTGCTGACCGTTCGACAGTCTGATTCGCTCGGATTGCTCCAAATTGGCGGAGCCTGGGTAGAAGGTGCGCAGAAACGGACTGTCGGGCGAAGGATCATTCCTTCTGCCAAACACCAAGATGTAGTCTCCGGGGGGCAAATGGTAAAACCTGAACGGCTTCCCTTTGCCCTGATAGGCGTCCGCACCACTTTTTTTCGGGTCGTATTTTTCGGCCAGGTAAAGTTCGACGGATGTGGGTCGCAGCGCATTGCCATCGGGTCCGACGACCTCGCCCTCGATGCTGCCAGTCGGCATTGCATCAAGTTCGTAGTCGAATGATGAGTGACGGGGCAGATTAAATGGCGGCAACGGGCCTTCCTTCAGCGGTTCTCCGAGCGCCAAACCTGGTGGAGAGTCTGCGGAAACCTGATAGGTGCCGCGAGGAAGCTGCTCAAAAGCGTAAACGCCGTGCTCGTCCGTCGTCGTCTCGAATTTCTTCTTCCTGGATCGCAGCGTGATAACGATGCCGGGCAACGGACGCTCGTAGCTGTCAATCCAAATCCCGATCAGCGGATCTGTCGTCCTAAAAAGCATTCCATAGACGGATGCAACGCGCTTTCCGCGCTTCTCCGCTCGAAGCTGTTGCACGAGGGCTTGTGCGTGATTTAACGATTGCGTCAGGCTACAGGGCCCCACGAAGTAGATTTTTTCGCCAGTGTCAAAAGTGAACGGGTTCGCAAACACCAGATACTCTTCGCCGACTTGGAACTCGGCATAAGCCCCTGGGGCAGGCATGACGGCCAGGTTGGCCCGAGTCACGCCTTTGAATGCCTCGGTCACGTGAAAAGAGTAAACGCCGTCCTTACCCCCGCCTCCAGAGACGGTCCCGACGAAAACAACATTGCCCTTCTTCAATAGCGTTCTCGGACCAGGTACGGGCGGAGCGCACTCTTGTGCCGACGCAAACGACGTCGAGAAAACAAGCAGTGCGAGCAGGAAGCCTGCACGTCGGGTCATGGTTCATCATAGCCGCCGGTTCGCGGGAACGGTCATTCTCAACAGCAACGATGATCAGGCAGTAATCATCCGGCAGAACCCTTGGCGGCCTTCCAATTGACAGAAACCGACACAAGAACACGGCCGACTTCACTGGCCGAAGCGATCGGAAGGCGTGAGGCGCGCGCCGTTTGCGAATTCGCCCGTGGTGACGCGCTTGCGTCCTTCGAGCTGGACGAAAGTAAGCACTAGCCCGCCGGAGTCGCCGCAGCGGACGTAGAGGAGTGAATCGCGCCGGCGAATTGCGCCCGGCGCATCGGTCGGCATCCACACTTCCGTCGACAGGTGACTTTCGGCGTCGGACCATTTAGAAAAATCATCCGCGGCTAGCGGGCGGCCCCAGATGCGGCAGGTTTTGCCGCGAAACGCGGTGAACGCGCCCGGCCATGGATCGAGGCCGCGAATCTGATTGTAAATGTGCTGCGCGGAGAGCTGCCAATCGATGCGGCCGTCCTGCTTGCGCAGCGGCGGCGAGTATGTTGCTTCGGAAGCGATTTGCGGAACTGGAGGAATTTGGCCGCGATCGAGTTTACGAAGAGTGTCGGCGACGAGCGGCGCCCCGGCTTCGGCCAAACGCGTGGTTAGCTCGGGAGCGGTCTCTTCGCGCCCAATTTCCATTTCGCAGCGCAACAGCATCGGCCCGGTGTCCAGGCCCGCGTCGATCTGCATCGTGGTGACGCCGGTGCGGGATTCGCCATTGATGATCGCCCAGTTGATGGGAGCCGCGCCGCGATATTTAGGAAGTAGCGAAGCATGCAGATTGATCCAGCCCAGGCGTGGGATATCGATCAGCCGCCGCGAAATGATCTGTCCATAAGCGATGATCACCACCGCATCCGGCGCGAGCCGCTGAAAATATTCGAATGCTTCGCTGGATTTGATTTTTTCCGGCTGATAAACAGCGAGGCCCAGATCGATAGCGGCAGCTTTTACCGCGGAGACGCCTACTTCCTGCCCTCGGCCGCGCGGACGATCCGGCTGCGTGACCACGCCCACAATTTCAAAATCGGATTGCGCGTTCAGGTGGCGCAGCGAAGGAACGGCAAACGCGGGCGTGCCGCAGAAAACGATGCGCAGCGGCACGGCGCGCCTACCACTCGCCGGCTTTTTTCAGTTTGCGGATTTTGCGCTTGATCAGGTCGCGCTTGAGGATGCTCAGATGATTGATGAACAAGATGCCGTCGAGGTGGTCGATTTCGTGGCAGAAAGCGCGGGCCAGCAAGCCTTCACCGCGCATTTCGAATTCTTCGCCCGTTAAGTTTTGCGCGCGAATGGTCACAAACGATGGACGCAGCACGCGCCCGCGAAATCCGGGCAGCGAAAGGCAGCCCTCTTCTTCGTGCTGCTCGCCTTCGGCGTGAACGATCTGCGGATTGGCGCAGACCAGCCTGGCTTCCGGATTTTTGCCGTTGGTGACGTCAATCACCGTGACGCGCAGCCCGATGCCGATCTGCGGGGCGGCCAAGCCGACTCCTTGCGCCGCGTACATCGACTCGAACATGTCGTCTGTGAGTTTGCGAAATTCCTCGTCGAAAGCCTCCACCGGTTTGGTGGGCGTTTCGAGCACCGGGTCGCCGTATTTGACAATGGGATGGATCATAACGTTCATCTATTCTGCAAGTTGCTCTAGAAATTGTCCAACTGACGCTGGTAGCCATCGAAATTCCGCCGCAGTTCGCTCAGTGAATCGCCGCCGAATTTCTCGAGAAATACGCCGGCGATTGTGATCGCTACCATCGCCTCTCCCGCCACACCCCCCGCGGGAACCACGCAAATATCCGAGCGCTCGTAGGCAGCCTTCACCGCCTCTTTGGTGTTGAGATCGGCAGTCAGCAACGCGCGTCGCAGCGTGGAAATCGGTTTCAGGTAGCCGCGAACGACGATGTCCTGCCCATTGGTGATGCCGCCCTCAATTCCGCCGGCCCGATTCGACGACCGATCGAAGCGCTTAGTGGCGCTATCGTAGCGGATTTCGTCCTGGACCTCCGAGCCGCAGCTGGTCGCGTTGGCCACTCCCGTGCCAATTTCCACGGCCTTTACTGCCTGGATGGACATAATCGCGCGCGCCAATTTTCCATCGAGCTTTTCGTCCCATTGAACATGCGTTCCGAGCCCTGGCGGCACGCCGCGTGCGATCACTTCGAAAATTCCGCCGACGGAGTCGCCAGCGCGCAACGCCTGGTCCACTTCGGCCTTCATCTTTGCTTCCGTGTCCGAATCGACGCAGCGCAGCGGCGATTCCAAATCTTCGCAGACAGCCACGATTTCGTTCCAGGCAGCCTCGCGTTCCAAGCGCACGTGGCCAACCGCGATCGTGTGGCTTAGGATGGTGATCCCAAATTCGCGCAGCAGTAACTTGGCAAGCGATCCGGCGGCGACCCGTGCAGCGGTTTCCCGCGCCGAGGCGCGTTCGAGAATATAACGGGCGTCGTGCAGGTTAAACTTTTGAGCCCCCGGCAGGTCCGCATGGCCAGGTCGCGGCGCAGTCAACCGACGCTGGGCCTTCTCGCCGTCCTCGATCTCCCCAACCGGCAAAGCTGTTTCCCAGTTTTTCCAGTCGCGGTTTTCGATGCGCAGGGCAATGGGCGCTCCGATCGTCTTGCCGTGGCGCACGCCGGAAAGGAATTCGGCCTGGTCCTTCTCGATCCGCTGGCGGCCACCGCGCCCGAATCCGAGTTGGCGGCGGTGCAACTCGCGGCTCACGAACTCAAGATCAATGGGCACACCCGCGGGCAAACCCGAAATCCAGGCGATGAGCGCCTGCCCATGAGACTCCCCGGCGGTGACGAATCGCAGCATATGCTCGGTGCGCCCGGCGTGCAGACGCGAATCGAGGATTCTACCGGACGCGCCGCCGCTCGTAAAGCACGACCGCCGTTCAACTTCAAAGCAGCGCGGTGTGCAACTGCGATAGTAGCCAGCGGATGATTGCTTGACGCGCTGCACACCGGACGTTAGGCTTTTCAAAGATCGGCGAGAATACGCTGCCGGCGCAGGAGACGATGCCCGAGAATAGCGAAGCTCCCTCAGTTGTGGACGTTCTTGGGGATGGAATCAAGCGCTGGATATTTTCGCTGCAGGACTATTCGCTGCTGGCGTTCCAGTCCGTCGTAAACATCGTCACGCCACCTACCTATTGGCACGACACCCTCGAACAAATGGATTCGATCGGGGTGGGCTCACTGTGGATCGTCGCTCTGACCGCGCTTTTCATCGGAGCGGTTCTCGTGCTGCAGACCGGCGCGGAATTCGAGCGATTCGGTGAAAAGGCTTACACCGGCACTGCCGTTTCCTTGGCGCTGGTCCGCGAGTTAGGCCCGGTGATCACCGCGCTGCTGGTAGCCGGGCGGAACGCCTCTGGAATCGCCTCTGAGCTCGGCTCGATGGTGGTGACCGAGCAGGTCGACGCCATGCGGGCGCTGGGAACCGACCCGCTGCGCAAGTTGGTCACTCCGCGCATGGTGGCGACGGTTCTGACACTGCCTCTGCTGGTGGCCGTCGCCGATTTTATCGGCCTCATCGGCGCGTTCCTGTATTCATACCTCTCGCTCGGCATGGGAGAAGTGCAGTTTTGGACGCGCGCGATCAACGCGCTTTCCTTCGGCGATTTAGTCCAAGGTTTCGTGAAGCCAATCGTGTTTGGGTTCATTATCGCGACAATCGCCTGCTATAAGGGGCTGCGCGTTAGAGGCGGCACGCAGGGCGTTGGTAAAGCCACGACCTCAGCGGTGGTGATGTCGTCGGTTCTAATCCTGGTGGTGGACTTCTTCCTCGGCCGAATCTTTTTGCACTTATTCTGAAACCCGGAGCTGGCCTGGCGCCGCTCATGATCCCGCCGGTCGGATCACCACCACTTTCGACCGCGCGGAAACCTCTCGCTGCGCAACCCAGTGGTTTCAATCTATAATTTGGCTTATGACGCACTCGCCTCGCCCGGCGTCACCTTTGGACGTCACAACTCTTGTGCCGGGCGAACCGCTGATCGCCTTCAAAGAGGTCTGCATGGGCTTCACGGAAGGCGACGTACTGCAAGGTATCAGCTTCGAGGTGTGGCCCGGCGAGACTAAGGTTCTTCTCGGCGAGACCGGCACGGGTAAAACGCTGATCATGAAATTGGCCTCCGGTCTGATGCAACCCGACTCGGGGCACGTCTGGGTAATGGGCCATGATCTCGGCCAGATGCCAGAAGACGAACTTCTCGATTTTCGAAGGCACCTGGGCTTCGTATTTCAAGAAGGCGCGCTCTTCGACTCCCTCACTGTGGCGGATAACGTGGCGTTCCGCTTGCGGGAGGAAATCCACTCGGATGCCGAGGTGGAGGCGCGCGTCCGCGAGGTCCTGCGCTTCGTGGAACTGGAATCGACATTCGACATGTTTCCGGGCGACCTGTCCGGAGGTATGCGGAGGCGCGTTTCGATCGCCCGCGCTCTGGCGGATCGCCCGCCGGTCGTGTTCTACGACTCGCCCACCGCCGGGCTCGATCCGGTCACCTCGCAAACGATCATGAACCTAATTATGCGCGGTCGCGATTTGCAGAACGTCACTTCGTTGATCGCCACGCATCGAGTGCAGGACGCGTTCGGCCTCGCGAATTACCGGTTCGACGCGACCGCCGGCCGCGTCGTCCCACTGGGTGTCGTTCCGCCGGAGGTCGTCCGACCGCTGGGTAATGGCCGGCACGACGCGCCGAATGGAGAGCGCGAGCCCGCAGCCCGAAAGTCCAAGCCCACCAACGTGCTAGTGCTGCGCGAGGGCCGCATCTATTTCGAAGGAGAAGCTGACGAGCTACTGCACACCTCAGATAACTATCTGAAGAAATTTCTCGCTTCCGCGGAGTAGCATTCGCAAAGGAATATACGGAGGAACGTGATGGCGCAGCGAAAACAGTTGACCTGGTCGGAGTTGCGGGTGGGGCTCTTCGTGCTGGCGGGGCTGATCATTGTTGCTGTGGGCATACTGTACGTCACCGGCTCCTCATTTTTTGGTCCCAAATACCAGCTGAGGGCGTACGTTCCGGAGGCTGACAACCTGCAGGAAGGCGCGCCCGTGGCGCTTGATGGCGTCAGCGTCGGCAACATCCAGTCCATTCACCTGACGCCGCACCCGGAAGATCGCATGCATGGCGTTACGCTAGTGCTGCGCATCTCGAAAAAATATCAGTCGGATATTCGCACCACCTCACGAGCCAGTTTGGTTACCGAAGGACTGCTTGGCGATCGTTACGTGAATATCACGCGCGGATTGACCGGCCAGGTGATTCCCGATAACGGAGTTGTACCGAGCGAAGCTGTACCGGATATCAGGCAAGTAGTACAGCGCGGCGCGGACCTCATGCAAAGCCTTGGCGTCCTAACCGACGACGTGCAAGTGGTCGTTAAGAAGATTCAGACTGGTAACGGAACGCTCGGCAAGCTGATGAATGACCCCGCGCTCTACAACCATTTGAACGATACGGCCGCTAGGCTGGATGCAATGACAGCTTCCATCCAGCAAGGTCAAGGCACGGTCGGCGAGCTGATGGCGTCCGACGAATTGTACAAGAAGGTGGACGCGACAGTCACAAACCTCGACGATGCTTCGTCCGCCGTGAAAAATCAAAAGGGCACGCTGGGCAAACTCATTTACGACCCCAGTGCCTTCAACGATATCAAGGGGATGGCCCACAACGGCAACGCCCTTCTGGGCGACATTCGCGAGGGTAAAGGAACTCTCGGCAAGCTTGCTACCGACGATCAGCTATATACCAACCTGCGCGATGCGTCGGCAAACATTCGCGACGTGACCGGCAAACTGAACAACGGCCAGGGCACCATGGGCAAATTCTTCACCGACCCGCAGCTCTACGACAATTTGACCGGAGTCACTGGAGACATGCGCGTGCTGATGAACGACTTCCGCAAAAACCCCAAGAAGTTTTTGCGCATCAAGCTGGGAATTTTTTAACGCGAAATTCCTCGCGAAACAAATTCGCCGCGCCGGGCGACTGGCTAGCATGACTACGTCGCCCGGGCGGCCCTTGCCCGCAAACACCGCGGCTGCCGACAACGAGCCGCCAGTCCTGTTACCGCTCTCGCGGGCGGTAGAGAGTACTGGCGACCCTCACTGCGTCGGATAGTCCACTTGTGGTTCGGTCAAGATCAGTTCAACTTCTGATTCGCGCGCGTGCGAAGCCGGAGGAGGCATGAAACCGGCGGCCCGCTTCTGTCCGCGCGGCGCTAGAAGCCATGCGGCTTGCTTCATTTCATACAGGGAGTCTCGGGTCTTATCGAGATACCCAGAACAGTCCCGGACACGAAACGAAACTCGATGCGCCGGCTCGTGCCGGGCACAAAGCACCAGCTCCTCACTTTCGCGAAAGCCGCGTGCCATATGTGCATGCACGCAGGTATCGCATAGAGGTGCACCGTGCATCGGCGTTCCATTTTTCACTGCACACGCATCAGCGCTCATCCTTTCTAGAAGCGGTACATTGGTGACCACCGCCGCGGAAATGCCCGCCTCGACTCAGGGGAATGAGGAACCGAATGCCACAGGCGAACGAAGCACACAACGATATTTAATCAAAGGAAAACGATTGACTCTAAAGGAGTTACTTATCGCGCAGGACTGAAGCCCATTCGGCCACAATCGCGGTGCGACGCAAGCAAGCCTGCCAAGTCTCCGGATTGTGTTGTTTTATGTACATGCCGAACATTCTCCAGCGTTTGGACAGTACAAGAACATCACTCGTCAGACAACGGTAAACCGCCGAAAAGCGAAAAATAAATGGCGAACGGCGCAAACGGGGGCCTTGAATGTGACTTCTTAGAACCGAGCGGTTCGCGAGTTTGGAGGGGCCGCAGGGTTGAGCTGAGCCCAATGAAAAGATGAATTGCCGCTGTCGCGATCGTGGGTGGCAATTCGCTGCTATCGGCGGCGCTGCCTAGCTGTTTTCTTCTCGCAAGGAAAACTCGACCGCCAGCTCGCGCACGCGCCGCAAGTCCAACTTGCCCGTTCCGAGATGCGGCAACTCCTCTACGGCGAAAAATTGGTTCGGGCGAGGCATCCACAAATTCGGAAGTCCCGACTGCGGCAATTGATCCAGCACGAGCTTCAGTTCGCCGTCCTGCAAAAGATGAAGCACCACCAGCCGCTCGCCTTTTTTCACATCGGGCACGCTCGTCACCACCAGCTTCTGCTCGGTGGCGCCGGCAAGCTCGTGCAGACGCTCCTCAACCTTCACATGCGGCACCATTTCGCCGCCGATCTTGCTGAACCGGCTGAGCCGGTCGGTGATGGTCAGAAAACCGTCTTCATCTTCGGCGGCGATATCGCCGGTCACGTACCAGCCATCCTGCAAAACCCCGGCGGTTTTTTCCGGCTTGCCAAGATAGCCCCGCATCACGTTCGGACCTTTCACCAGCAATAAGCCAGCAGTGCCGACAGGAACTGGCTCACGCGTATCCGGGTTGACGATTCGCACCGTCACGCCCGGCAGCGGATGACTGATGCGCCCGCGTTTTGCTCCGACCTGCCGGAATCCGGGAGCGCGAAAATCGCGCGTATTCACGGCGACAACCGGCGAGCATTCCGTCGCGCCGTAGCCCTCCAGCGGGCGAATGCCGAAGCGATCCTCGAACGCAACCGCCAGTCTTTCCGGCAACTTTTCGGCTCCCGCAATCACAAATCGCAAGCTGCCAAAATCTTCCGGCGAAGATCGCCGCAAATAGGCCTGTAAGAAAGTCGGCGTAGCCATCAGAAAAGTCACCAGGTAGTCGCGAACCAGCTCGCCAACCGCCGCGAGATCGAGCGGACTCGGATGATAAACGACGCTCACGCCAAGCACCGCCGGTAGCCAGAGCGTAACGGTAAATCCGAACGAATGGAAAAATGGCAGCACGCCGAGCAGGCAGTCGTTCTTGTCGAGCATGAACGTCTGCCCCATCTGGTCAATGTTTGACGCGATGTTGTAGTGCGAGAGCATCACGCCCTTCGGATCGCCAGTGCTGCCGCTGGAGAAAATCACCGTAGCCAAATCTTCCATCGATTTGGGCTTACCGGCAGCCAAGTTGCGTTCGATCACGCCGCCGGGACAAAACCACAAAACCAGCGCAGCCAATCGTTCGCCGAGCTTCGGCGTGGCAGCCGCTTCTTCCAGCAAAATTGCCTTGCCTGGAATGCGCAGTGGAATCTTGTCCAGCAGCAGCTTAGTGCTGATCACCGTTTCGATTTTGCATTGTTCGGCGCACGACGCCAGCGCTTCATCCGACGTCGTATAGTTCAGGTTCACTGGGATTTTCCCCGCGAGCATCGCGGCGAAATTCACCAGCGCGCCAGGAATAGAGGGAGGCAGCAAGATGCCAACCATCTTCTGCCCTTCCCACTCGGTCCGCAGCCGGCGCGCCAGAAAAATCGCGCTGAGCAGCACGCCGGACCATTTCATGCGCGGCCGTCGCTTGTCCGCCATCGCGAATCGGAATGGATGGCGATGCGCTGTTTTAATCAGCGAACGATGCAGCGTGTGCATGCGGCTCTTGCGGTGCGCGAACGCTTCCGCCTGCAGTTGCTGCACGGCTTTGCGCACCTCAAACGTGGACGCCGTCGGCGGCATCGGCTTGCCGAAACTGACGGTGACCGGATACGGAATGGCCCGCGGCCACTTCCAGACGAACTGGCCGCGCTCGAAGCTGAAAATGCTGCCCCAAATTCCATCGAGGCTCACCGGAACGATCGGCGCGTCCAGCCCTTTCATGATGCGTTCCATACCTCGGCGAAACGGCAAAAGCTGCCCGATCCGGGTGATCTGCCCCTCGGGAAAAATGCAGACCACTTCGCCGCTTTTGATCGCTTCCGTAGCGTCGCGCAACGACTGCAGCATCTCGCGCGGCCGCTGCTCAGACGAAATCGGAATCGCGCGAATGATTTTCGCGAACGGTTTTACGCATGGCAGGTCGTAAATGCCTTTGTACATCAGGAAGCGAATAGTGCGGTCATTCGAGGCCATCAGGAGCAGCGCGTCCACGAACGACATGTGGTTGGCAACGAAAAGCGCGCCGCCATTTTCGGGAATGTTGTCGCGGCCTTCCACGCGGATGCGATAGACGGTGTGCGTCGCGAGCCACAGCACAAACCGCAGCATGGAATCCGGAAGCAGGTAAATCGAATACGCGGTGGTGACCAGCGTCAGGATCGCCCCGTCGAGAAACATGGTGCGCGAAGATTGATGGAATACTCTGGCAAACAAGTAGTACGCGGCCGACGACAGCAGAATGCCAATCCAGGAAACAAGATTCGCCGCGGCAATCACTCCTCCCTTTTCTTCCGGTCGCGGACGATGCTGGATCAGCGCGCCTAGCGGAACTGCGAAAAGCCCCCCAAAAAATCCGAGAAGCGCTAGCCGAGTTCCGACGACCACGAGCGAGTCGAGCCGGATTCCGACGAAGACGAACGAGTGAGCCGGTAAGTAGAGCCACGCGCCGAAGACGGTCATTCCAACGGCGCCCAAAGGGATCAGCCCGTATTCAATCTTCCCGCCTGAAAGGTAGCCAGCCGCCACGCTGCCCAGCCCGATCCCGATCGCGATAGCAGCTTGTAAATAGCTGGTCTGCTGGTCGTTAATTCGAAGAATATAGTGACTATAGATGACGATCACGGTTTGCAGCAGCCCCGCCAAAAAAAACAGGTAAGTATTTCCAAGTACCGCCCAAGCAAGAACGCGATCAGCCCTGATCTTCTGCATCTGCGCAAAAAGGTCAGTGAGCGGGTTCCACCGGAACTGCTTCGCCGGAGCGGCGGCCGACAGCCGCGAAATACCAAGACTAGCCACCAGACCGAAGCACGTGCACCCGAGGAGGATGACGCCGGAAATTGCTTCGCGGCCGCGATACGCATCGGCCAAAAAACCGGCGATCGCAACGCCCGCGATTCCCGATAGAAACGTGCCGAACTCAATGATCCCATTGCCCCAGGACAGCTTCGATTCCGGCAAAAGCTCTGGCAGCAAACCGTATTTCGACGGGCCAAAGAGCGCGCCTTCCGTACTGATCAGAAAAACCCCCGCGCATTCCATCGGCAGATTCCGAAGGGAGAGACTGACGATGAAAAAACCCATGATCGCGAATTCGAAGACCTTCGTGCCAATCGTCACCGTTCGTTTGCTGTAGCGGTCAGCTAAATTTCCTCCCGCCATTGAGAAGAGGATGAAGGGAATGGCAAATAGTGCATTCACAACGAACACCAGCCGCGCCAGGTCATTCCTGTGCAGATTCATTCCGATGACAATATAGGTGACAAGAAATTTCAGCGCGTTGTCGTTGAAGCCGGTCTGGAATTGCGTGACGATCAGGCTCCAAAAGCCGCGCCGCCAATTCGGTGGCAGCGGATTGCGCGAATCGGCCGTTCGTGCGGCAGCATCCACCGCGGCGGAGGAAGTCCCTTCGTCAGGCATAGCGGGAATGTATCAGGTCAGAGTAAGTCTGATAACCCTAGTTTATCGCAGGAGTGCTAAGGAATCCCCAAGAGCCGCGCATCGTGCCAGAAACGACGGGGGAAACGAGAATTTAGCCCAGCGGAAAAACGCGAACGGTCGAAGACTTACGCGATCACGCGAAGCGAACGAGCAGCGGCGGCGTCCCGCCCGGGAGCGGCGACAGAAGAAACTGGCAACGGTGTTTCGCGCCGAGTGAATTTCTGCGCAATGTAATCATCCACCAGCGCGCGAAACGCAGTGGAGAGCTGGTCGTAATTCCCTTCCAGCGTGGTGAATTTCTGGCCGTCAATATAGACCGGGCATCGGGGCGACTCGCCAGTTCCGGGCAAGCTGATGCCGATGTTCGCGGCTCGCGATTCGCCGGGCCCGTTCACGATGCAGCCCATCACCGCGACCTTCATTTCTTCCACGCCTTCGTAATTCCGCTTCCATTCGGGCATCGAATCGCGAATGTAACTCTGAATGCTCTCGGCCAATTCCTGAAACGTCGTGCTGGTAGTGCGCCCGCAGCCGGGGCACGCAGTCACGCTAGGAGCAAACGAGCGCAGGCCCAGCGATTGCAGCAGCTCGCATGCGGCATACACTTCCTCGCGCCGGTCGCCATTGGGACGCGGTGTGAGCGACACCCGAATCGTGTCTCCAATTCCTTGGTTCAACAGAATTCCCATCGAAGCCGCCGACCATACCAGCCCCTTCGCGCCCATCCCGGCTTCGGTCAACCCGAGATGCAGCGGCTGATTCGTCTTGGCGGCGAGTTCCTGGTAAATCTCCAATAGGTCGTTCGGCCGCGAAACCTTGCATGAAATGATGATCTGATCCTTGCGCAATCCGCACTCGAGCGCGAGCTCCGTGGATTCGATCGCCGAAAGCACCATGCATTCGTTAAGAATTTCTTCCGACGTTTTGCCCAGCTCGCCGTCGGTGTTCTCCTGCATCTTGCGCATCACCAACTCTTGATTGAGCGACCCCCCGTTCACGCCGATGCGCACCGGTTTGCCGTTGTCGCGCGCCACGCCGCAGATCGTCGAAAACTGCTCGTCGCGCCGCTTGCCGTGGCCCACATTGCCGGGATTGATGCGATACTTATCGAGCGCGCGGGCGCAATCCGGGTATTTCGTGAGCAGCACGTGCCCGTTGTAGTGAAAGTCGCCGATCAGCGGCGCATCGCAGCCCGCGTCCAACATGCGCTGCTTGATCTCCGCCACAGTGGCGGCCGCTTCCGGCACGTTCACGGTGACCCGCACCATCTCCGAGCCCGCTTGCGCGAGCTCGATGCACTGCCGGGCAGTCGTGGCGGCATCCGCCGTGTCCGTATTGGTCATCGATTGCACCACCACGGGCGCGCCTCCGCCCACCAGAACTTTGCCCACCTTGACGCCTACTGTGTTGTGCCGTTCGCGTCGCATGCAGGTCTAATTGTAGCGAATCCGCTGAGCCGCGGCTAGCCGATCTCGGTCAGCGCGGCATGCGAGCATGGCCGAGCGCGCGTAGCCCGCCGAGGCTAGTAGCCGGCTCGGTGGTTTGCGCCGGCCGATTTAGCCGGGCGCGGCTGCGGAACGATCGTGGCCATTTTGCGAATCATGGCCAGCACCAGCCGCTTGTCGTCGTCCGAGAGAGTGGTCGAATATCTCTTGATCTCCGCGAGAAACCGGATCTCTTCGTCGGATAGTTCGCCGAGAATTTTGCGCGTCTCGCGGTCCTGCGGAGTGTCGGTGCCAGGGAAAAAGTCCGCCAGGCTGATCTCCATGGCTTCGGCAATCTTCGCCAGCGTTTCCAGCGAAGGCACCGTGTGGCCGTTTTCAACGCGCGAAAGGTAGCAGCGCAGCAGTCCCGTGCGGCGCTCGATATCACCCTGCGAGAGCCCCCGGTCGCTCCGGTAGGAACGGATCACTTCTCCAATATTTACCTTTGGCTTTTCTTTTGGCATCGTATCTCTTCGAACAACACCCCGTATCCTACGAGTCAACGTTTCGGCGCGCAAGGAGAATTTAGACCAGTTGTTGCTGAAAGAAACACGGAGCGTCGACCGGACGGTCCCACCTCGTCAGTTCCATCAGCGGCCGGATGGTTCAAGAGGTGAAGTCTGTGGAAAGGCGCGGGCTAAGAAACCGGCTGCGCGGCCGGCGTTGTTCTCACGGATTCGCGCTGCCTTTTTCCGGCTCGCTTGTTCGCATAGAGAGCATCGTCCGCGCGCTTGAGCAACTCCGAGGACGCTTCGCCGGGCTTGTAGTCCGTCCATCCGCGCGAAAACCGGCACTGGACCTTATTGCCTTCGTACTCGAACTCCAGCCCTTCGACGCGCGAAAGCACGTGCCTCACTTCATCCGCACGGCATTCCGGCAGCACCACCATAAACTCGTCGCCGCCCAGCCGAACGGCCAAATCCGACCCCCGAATGGCGCGCTGCAAACGTTCGGAAAAAGCCTTCAGCATTAGGTCCCCCGCAGCGTGCCCCATCTGGTCGTTTATCTGCTTCAAGCCGTCGATGTCGATTAGCAGCACGGTCAGCGGGCGCGAGTAGCGCATCGCCCGGCTGATTTCCTCCGCCAGGCGCTGTTCGCCCGAACGCCTGTTATACATCCCGGTCAGCTGGTCGAGTGCCGCGAGCTTGTACACTTCGTTGGTCAGGTTCTCCACCTTGGTGATCGCATCCACCTGATCGGCCAGCTGGTTGCGCATCCGCATGATCATCGTTTGTTGGTACACCAGATAAACGCTGAAGATCAGCACCATCCCCACCAGCGCTCTGACCGACTGATTTAAATAGAAAGAGTACGTGTACTGCTCTCTCGAGAGCATCGCCGGAAACGCGAAAGAAGCAACCGCAATCGTCAGCAACACCAGCACGAGCACCGTAGAAGACCACAGCCACCACTGTCGGCGGTCGAGCTTCCGCAAGTTTTCGCGGAATGCTGGCGGTCCCATCGTTGCCGCATACGTCGATGATGTTGGTTCGGCCATATGGATTACCCGCCCGGTCGTTCGCCTGTATATACCCTTAATATCTCAGCCGCTAGGGCAACTCCATACGTAAATTCCGCAGTGTTTACAAATCCGTCATATCGTAAATTTCCTGGCCAATCGCCCGATCCTTCTCTCTGTGACACGGGCGATTCGCCCCGGTCGCGGCCGTACGAAAACTGTTTGGTGCTTCGTTTTAGATCGAAAGCGGGTTAGACTTTTTCAAACCGGCGGCCGGTTATGCGCAATCGAGTTCAAAAAATGCTGGTGGCCGGCGCTTCCTAGGTATGCTTGATCTGCTAACAATTCTTTTTATCGGTGCGTTCCTCGTAGCATCGCTGATTCTCGTTGCTCTCCGTGGCTATGGCCCGGAGGGCGGCGCTGAGGCATTGGTGCGGACCCGCCAAGCCCTTACGCAGATGCAAACGAATTTGTTGTCTCCCGAAGTGTCCGCCCGCTTTTCTTCCTCCGATGATTTCGAATTCGTCGCTGGCGCGGCGCCGGCTCGCGTCTACAAATTGTTCCGCAGCGAGCGAAGGAAGATCATGCTCGCTTGGATCGAGCAGATTCGCCAACAGGCGTACACGCTTCTTCGTTTCCATCTCGGCGCTGCCCGCTTCTACAATCGCCTGAGCTTCCGGTCGGAAGTGTTCTTGGCCATGGACTTTGCGAGCCTGCTGATCACTTGCGGTGCGCTTCGAATTCTCGTTTATTGCGGCGGCCCGCCCGTCGCGCCGCGCATGATTGGCGCTGCGGCTGCCGCTGGACTTCGAATCAGCGAATTATCCGAGCGAGCCTTGGCTTTCTTGAATGCTCCCGAACCGCCCGTCGAGCGCTCCGTTGCGTCGTAGCGCACACCCATGAAGACACCCCCCAAGCTCAGACGCAGCGATGTTCAACAAGCTGTCCGCGATTTGCGCAGCCGCACTCTCGCTGCAATAGACAGGCCTCTGGACCAAGTGATCTACCTGGCCTCCACGCGGGATTACAACACCGGAATCTACCGGCATGATGGCCTGAGCGTTCGGTACGGTTCAGCAGTAGCTTGCGAAGCGTTGGCGGATTGCCATCGCGAGGCATTTCAAGAGTTGCTGCGATGCTCGGTGAAGGAACTGGTGACGCAATTGGAGGGGTATATGCGCTCGGCGCGAATCGACGCCGCTGAGTTCTTTAGATCCTGGAACAAGCTGGAACCGTATCGCGTTGCCGTGCCCGTCGACACGGATCCTCTTGCGGCTGAATATCTTTACTGCAATCTCAAAACCGCTTTGGCAATTTTGGAAACTCGTCTTCCTCAGATGCTGGCGGCACCAATCGCATGGCCACACCGGTCACCTGCCCGATAATTTCCGCTTCCGAGGGGTGCCCGAATTGCCGGATGGTGCAGCCCGATAGCGGGTGCGGAATCAAGGTAAGCTGGGAGCCGCGCATTTCGCACCAAGAACACGCATATCCTTCGCGTAACTCGATGAAGTAGATCGGCCGGTCGAACTCCGTCCGCCATTCGGATGTCTGCGGGCGGCTCGGATGGTTTTCGATTTGCACAAATGAGCCAGGACGCAGCAGCGGATACATCGTAAAGTCGTCCGTCCCTATATACCCATATTGGCAGTGGCGCACATCCAGTTTTTTGAGCAGCGCCACCGGAACCTCGCCCCACACCTGCACCATTCTGGAAATCAAGCTGGTGGTCTCCAAAGTGAAGCCCTTGTCGAATCGCACCGGAAACGTGACAGCCATGTCTCCGTCTGGCTCCTCAAACGCGACTAAGTGCGTATTCTCCAATGGCAATGCGAGCTGGTACCGTGGCGTATCGTTCAAGTCGATGCCAAACACCCGCAAAAGATCGGTGAACCGCGCCCGATAGATCACGCTAAGGCTATAGAGCTTATAAATGCTTGGGATCGAGGTCTTGTTTTCAAGCTGTGTCAGCCAGGCGTTGGAGATGTAAAACTCTTCGTTTTTCCGATCTTCGGCAATCGACCGGCTGAATTCTTCGACCTCGCGCGTAGTTACTCCCAGCCGATTGCGAAGCTCTCGTAATTGCTCTCCGGGACGCATGGGTAACTCCGTCGGAATTTCGCCAGATGTTCCACAATGGATCGGTTCCAGGTAAGACTAGCTCACGCAGTACATTATGCCCTTCTTTGCCCGCTTTCAACATTCATTTCCCGGCACTTGTGCCACGCCGCCTTAATCGTACAGAAAAGGAGACCATTGGCGGTAGCAAATAGACATGCCCAATCTCCAAAGCGGCGTCAGGGAATCACCTTAATCCAGAGGCTCGCTAGAGCATGACAGCCGTTCCTTTTTCGCATCATCGGGCGTCAAAATCTCAGCCGATGAGCGGCGCTTATGAGAGCCTTTTGTTACATCTAGTTACCTAGCGACAGGTCTTAAGCGATGGTCGACTTTTCAGGCACCTCGGCGAACTCAGCAGGAAAATATCCTGATAAGCGCGAGGTTCCGCGATTCAGCCTTATTGCCACGGCGGAGATCGTCGAACCGGGAAGCGGGGTGCACATTTCCGGCCGAATTTCCGAAATCAGCCGTAAAGGCTGCTATCTCGATGTACTAAACACACTTCCGGTGGGGACTCGTCTGCGAATGACCATCTCGCGCGATCAAGGCGTCTTCATGTCTCAGGCGCGCATCATTTACGTTGAGCAAGGAATGGGGATGGGAATCGCTTTTGTTGATATACCGCCCGATCAGCTGAATATCCTCGATGGTTGGCTTGCTGAATTCAGGCGTTGAACTCCACGGCTGCGCCAGCAGCTCGCTACGAAACTCCGCGTCAAATGCCGTCTAAGAGAAACCAACCGTTCTTTCCGTTCACAGCCGCCAATTCTCCGGCGGTGAATCCATCTCCCAAAATTCCGGAGAGGCTTTTGCAAACTCGATGGCGACTTGCGCCAGTCCCGCGTGGACCGTGCCTTTGTACGCAACCCGCGCTTCCCTTTCGTCCCAGTTCTGAGGATTCATTACCACTAGTTTCTGACCCAACGCTACATTCTCTTCAAGCATCAGGAGTGCCCCGTGAGCGCTGATGGTGACCGTAAAAGTCTCCTCTTGAAACGTTCGGCTGCCGGATTCGCCGCGCACCACCACGGGAATGTCGATTAATACGCGTTCGCTGCGTCGCTGGGCGCTAAAGGCCATATCGCCGTGCCTCGCTCATTTCTTCACCTCCACTATGCTCCGGCGGCCTGCTCGCTGCGTCGAATATTCTGGCTCGGTTGCCATGCAGTTACCTTCCTATCGACCAACTAATGGCAGAACATTCGCGGTCTCCCGTCCGATGCTCCGCCGGCTCGGAGAACTTTTAGACTAGATATGTGACAAGACAGGTGTAAAATGACGTGCATGAACTCGGCAGGGCAGGTAAGCCCATCCCAGGGAACCAAGGCGGCGAGTTCCGAACGACGCCGGCGCCAGATCGTCGACTGGATGCGTTCCCACGGCGGCCCCATTGCCGGGTCCGACATGGCCAAGCACCTTCGCGTAAGCCGTCAATGTCTGGTGCAGGATATCGCCATTCTGCGTGCCGCTGGCGAGGAGATTGTTGCCACTCCGCGAGGCTATCGACTCCCCGATGCAGCCAGTCACAGCCATCGCGCTGTTTTGGCCTGCCGCCACGCCCCCGAGCGCACCGAAGAGGAATTGCAGATCCTCGTGGATCAAGGTGTGAAGATTCTCGATGTAATCGTCGAGCACCCGCTCTATGGAGAATTGCGCGGGGCGCTGATGATCGAATCGCGAGCCGACCTTCAGGATTTCTTGAAGCAGGTAAAGGCCACACGTGCGTCGCTGCTTTCCTCGCTGACCGGAGGCATTCACTTGCACACCGTGGAAGCTTCGCGTCCCGAGATGATTTCGAGGGCTCGCGCTCAGCTTCGTCAGAAGGGATTCTTGCTGAAGTAGCACGGGGTCCCCGACAGAAGAACGATCATGACCGTCACCCGCACAACGCGAGAAATACGAGTAAAACAGGCGTTCTTCCGGGGCGACAGCCTCACAATCGAAGATCATGGCTATCGCCAGTCGGTTGTCGCGCTCATCGACGCGCTCTTGCGGGACGACCTAGCCAGCGGTGACATAACCGCCGCCGCGATGGACCTGGAGCCAAATCGCGTTTCGGCTTCCGTGATCGCACGCGAAGAGGGAATCATCGCCGGTCTTGAGGAATTCGCGCTGCTTTATCGCGGACGCGGCGTCGACGTGGTGCTCGAAAAGCGCGACGGCGACTCGATCGAGCCGGGAAACACGGTCCTGCTCGCACGAGGCGATCAAATCAAGTTGCTCGCCCTCGAGCGCGTCGGCTTAAATCTGCTGCAGCGCATGAGTGGAATCGCCAGCGCGTCGAACTGCGCCCAAGAACGAGTGCGCAAGAGTGGATCCGAGACGCGAATCATCGGCACCCGCAAAACGCCTTGGGGATCGCTCGACAAGCGCGCACTGCATCTCGGCGGAGTGGGCACTCACCGGCTAAATCTTGGCGATGCAATTCTGATCAAAAACAACCACCTCGCACTATTCGCCAATCGCGAAGAAGACGCCGCGCCGCTGGCGATTGAGAAGGCCTGGAAATTGCGCGAGAGGGCCGCGTTCATCGAAGTGGAAGTGCGGAGCCAAGCAGCGGCGCGCGCTGCAGCCGCGGCATTTCGCTCCTTGGTCGAACAATCGGACGAAGAATATCCGTGCGTGCTCATGCTCGACAATATGTCTCCCACGCAAATTAGCTCCGTGCTCCACGCGCTGCGCCGCGAGAATTTGTGGGATTTCGCCATCGTGGAAGCGAGCGGAGGAATTTCAGAAGCAAGTATCTTGGAGTACGCGGCGACCGGTGTCGATGCGATTTCCATCGGCGCGCTCACGCATTCGGTCCGCGCACTCGATCTGAGCCAGACAATTTCGTAACGCCATAAGGAGAAAGGGAACCCTTTCATGTCCAGTGCAACTGCCCCAGCGGTACAAACGTTTGAGGATCGCTACACGCTGCCCATCGTAGAGAACGTGGCCGACTCGCCGGAAGAAATTCGCCGAAAGCAGGAGCGCGTGCGAGAACTCGCCAAGCAGCGCAACGCCGTTCTGCTGGCGCATCATTATCAGCGCCCCGAGGTGCAGGAAGTGGCTGACGCCGTTGCCGACTCGCTGAAGCTTTCCCGGCAAGCGGCAGACACAACCGCCGACGTGATCGTTTTCTGCGGCGTGCACTTCATGGCCGAAACCGCGTCGATCCTATGCCAGGAGAAGACAGTGCTTTTGCCGGATCTGCGCGCGGGCTGCTCTCTTGCCGCTGCGGTCACTCCCGAAGAGCTTCGCGAGTGGAAAGCCAAGCTGCCCGATGCGGTGGTGGTCTCCTACGTCAACACTTCCGCGGCCGTGAAAGCGGAGAGCGACTACTGCTGCACTTCGGCGAACGCGTCGAAAGTGGTGGCGTCGATTCCGGCCGACCGCACGATCTTGTTTTTGCCAGACAAATTCCTGGCCACAGTCGTCGCCCGGCAAACCGGGCGGAACAACATCGTCGCCTATCCCGGATACTGCCATGTGCACAAGACCATTCAGCCGGAACAAGTGGCAGCTCTGCTTGACGAGCACCCGGACATCGAATTGCTGCTGCATCCGGAGTGCGGCTGCGTCAGCTCCTGCATGGCGAAAGCGATGGACGGAACGCTGCCCCAGGACCGCACATTTTTCCTCTCGACCGAGGGCATGCTCAAGCACATCAGCGCTTCCAATAGCACAGAATTCGCCGTCGGCACCGAGCTGGGAATTCTGCACCAGCTGAATAAGCGCTTCCCAGAGAAAAATTTTCATCCCGTGAATCCGCGCGCGGTGTGCGCGTTTATGAAGACGATCACACTCGACAGCGTGATTCGTTCGCTCGAAACCATGCAGCCCGAAGTGCGCGTGCCCGCGGAAATCGCCAAGAAAGCGCGCCGCGCCATCGACCGCATGTTGGAACTGGCATAGGCGGGCGGCCATGCTGAAAATCGGACTACTCGGCGCCGGCGCCATCGGCCGGATCATCGCCACCGCTCTCGAACCGCAACGTTCCGGTTCCGACGACGGAAAATCGATCGACGCGCAACTCGTTGCCATTTGCGATCAGGACCGCGAACGCGCCGACAAGCTCTCCTCGGAACTCTCAAATCATCCGCCGGTCGTCTCGATCGAAGGGATGATCGAAAAATGCGATCTGGCCGTCGAAGCAGCGAGCCAGGGCGCGTTACCCACGTTCGTTCCCAAAGCGCTCGAGCGCCGGCGCGACATGCTAGTCATGAGCGTCGGTGGATTGCTCGGGCACAACGACTGGTTCCGGCAAGCCGCCAAGCGCGGCTGCCGAATCTACGTGCCGTCGGGCGCCATCGCTGGGCTTGACGGAATCAAATCCGCGTCGATCGGCAAGCTGGAGTCGGCGGTGCTGACCAGCCGCAAACCGGTGGCGGCGCTTAAGGGCACGAAGTTCGTCGTCGAGCGGGGGATCGCGGTAGAGAGTTTCAAAACCGAGACCGCGATCTTCGAAGGAACCGCCGAAGAAGCCGCGAAAGCCTTCCCCACCACCTCGAATGTGGCCGCCTCGTTGCGGCTAGCGACCGATCCGTCTGTGCCGGTGCAGGTGCGAGTGATGGCTGTGCCGGGCGGAACGCAAAACGTCCACGAAATTCGCGTGCGGGGCGAATTTGGCTGTCTGATGGTCACAATTCAGAACGTGCCATCGAAGCAGAATCCGCGCACGTCCCAGCTCGCGGCGTATTCCGCGATTGCAACGCTCGCAAATCTGACGCGAGCGTTGCGCGTGGGGACCTAAGCGCGCATCGCATGCGTCCGCTAATTTCCTGATTCAGTTTTAAAAGAACGGGCGGCCCTCGCCGGGAGGGCCGTTTGTTTTTTCTAGCCTGTCGTCCGGCGACTGAAGACCCGAAAGCCGAGTTGTGATGCCAGGCGAGAGTGTATCGATCTGGAAAATTCAAGTTGCTTATTTTACAGATACTTACGCCGCGCTCAAGCCGAGGATGCATCGATCTGGCGCACCAGGGTGCGCAAGCATTCTTGGTTCCCTGCGAATTGTGGCCCTCGAAATTTGATACCCGCAAGCCCGACGCAGGAATTGGCCTTCGACTGAGCCTATTCCCTTCGGCGCAGAATCCTCTCCAATCGACATAGCAGTCTGGCGGTCGCAGAGCAGGCAGTCAAACGTGGCCCTGTTGGTCGGAACTTCCCCGCCGCAAGCTTCACAAAAGGGGCTTGACTCGGGTACGCATATTTACTATACATAATAGAATAAATAGACTGAACGACGTTCGAAGCACGAACTGCCCTTCGCTCTGGAAAGGAGCACTACGATGAAGAAGCTGTTTGGGGTGGTAGTAGCTTTGGCCCTGGCGGCGCCGACGTTCGCGCGAGCTCAATCGCAAAACAACGCGCCCCGCAGGAAAGTGGCTCGGGATCACCTGGTGGCAAACCCGCCAAAAATTGCGCCGGATTTCGCGTTGCAGGATTCACAAGGTAAGTTCGTACGGCTCTCGGATTACAGGGGCAAAGTGGTCCTGGTCGATTTCTGGGCGACGTGGTGCCACGGGTGCACGACGGAAGTCCCCTGGTACATCGAGTTCCAAAAAAAATACGGGAACAAGGGATTCATCGCGATCGGTATTTCGATGGATATGGGCTGGCAACAGGTGAAGCCGTTCATGGCCAAGGAAAGATTAAACTACCCGGTGGTGATTGGCAGCTCGGATTTGTTCGCCAAGTACGGCGGCAGCGGTGCCTTGCCGGCGACGTTTCTTGTGAGCCCGGACGGAAGAATCGCGGCGTCCTCGTTTGGAATGGTGAACCGCGCGGAGTTCGACGCCAAGATTCGCGCGATGCTTGGGCCGAGCAAAACGACTGGTTAGTGAGGCACGGCGGCAGCCGACGGACTTCGCCCGCCCGCAGGGGCGGCATCGCCTGGCGGAAGGCCCTCGTTACGGAAACAGGCGGACATCGTGCGGTACAGCAGATCGTTTGAAAGCTGTAAGTTGCGGGGCGGCGCGACGAAAACCAAAGCAGATTCCTCATCGCCCCGCGCGCCTTTGGCGCACGGGACTCTTCGGAATGACACGCGTTGCGTTGGTGAGGCGCGGCATGGCCTAATCCGTGCGCGGGCAAAGCTGGGGCTGCCGGAGTCGGCGGACGCGCCCTGCGCGACAGCTTATGTGACGGCCGAGGAGTGGACGAGATCGAGAAAAAACGCCGGCGAGACGCCAGTGCTACTGAGGGGAGCCACTGCGCGTCCTCTTTCACGCGATGCCACCGGCAGGCGACAGGATCAGCTCACGGATACCAAAGGGCTCTGCGCGGTGGAAGAAGAGCGAATTTTGCGAACGATGAGACCGCCAAGGATGGGTGGGAGCACGCTAGCAAAGGGCTGAATGAAGTAGAGAAAGAGAAATCCGATTCGGCCGTAGCCCTGGCGATAGGCTTCCGCGAAGTTAAGTCCCCTCATAACCACGACTCCAATGTAGCTCGTGTTCCAATACACAGGATGATGCGGGAAGAGCGCTCTGTAAGTCCAAAAAAGCGCAATTGTGGGAATCGGAGCTCCGACGATGCGGAACACGCCGAACGTCGCGGTGGCCACTATTTCCCTATACTTGGCCACGACTCCGATCAAGCAGCCGAGCAGAATCGCGACCACCCAGCCTACGATGGGAATTCCGTACCGTATGCAGAACGACCAGAAGTTCATATGATCTTCGTAGACGTCCGGGTAGTGGCCCAAGACACCGAAAAACCAAGCAAGTCGGTAACGATTGCGTAGCGCACGGGAAGAAAAAGGCGCCGGTCGTGACGAAGTGATCAGCCAAGGCGCCGAGCGAACGGCACTCCCAAAAAGCTTCACGGAAGTTTTCAGGCTTTGCTTCCAATACCAGCGGCGCGCGGCGCCGATGCCCTTTCCCGAAGCGATGACAGAAAACTCCTCAAGGAGATCGCCGGTGATTGGTTCGGCGTTGTCGCCGCAAGAAAAAAGGTCGACGAGCCACACCGCGAGAGCTGGCGGGCGCTGTTGGGAGCCGTTTGTCGACATGACACCTCCTGGCTCAAGCGGGTCAGACCGGATTACGCAGGCAGCTTCCTGCGTTGCGGACGCATTCGGGCGTTTCGAATGACCGTACCGCCAAAAACAGGCAGCAGCACAGCGGTGAATGGCTGCGTGAAGTACAGGACCAAGCCACCTACGCCGCCGAAGTGGTAGATGACCGAAATGGTTAAGGGAATGTAGGCTGCGCTCGAAGGCTCAGAAAACATCAGGTGGTGTCCAAAGAACGCTTGAGTGGCGACAAAGAGCGCCCACATGAGAATCGGCGCTCCGACGAGTTCGAACATTCCAAACGTCGCGGTAGCGACGATTTCTCTTCCGCTGGCGACGATGGCGATCAAGCAGCCTACGAGGACCGCAACGATCATGCCAACGGCGGGAATTCCGTAGTTCAGGGTGAACTGCCAGATAGAAAAATGATTCATGTAAAAACTGGAGTCGCGGTCAATTACCGCGCAGACCAGACGAGTGGGCAGATTTCGCGAGTACCAAAGGATGAGAAGGCCGGCAAGCGTAGTGCAGGCGATCAGCCAGGGCGCGGAGCGAAAGGCCATCCAGAAAAGCCGCGCCGCGCTTCGCAAGCTTTGTCTCCAGTACCAGCGGCGGGCGGCGCACGTTCCGGATCCAGATTCGATGGCGGAAAATTCTTCGGCAAGATCTCCGAGAATGGGCTCGGCGTCATTTTGCAATGCGAACAGCGAAACGAGCCAAGCTGCCACGCAAGAAGGCGTTGCGCCGGAGCTTTCCGGCCTCATGAAAGTTTCTCGGCCAGATGGAGCCCTTCGGCCATGCTGCGGATCGCGCCGTGCGTACGGCTGACGGCTTCCGCCCCCTTGGCGGTGACCCGGAAGAGCCGCTTACGTTTCCCGCCGCGCTGTGGGGTGGCCTCGCCCATCTGCGATTTCACGTAGCCCTTGAATTGCAGACGGTCCAGCGTGGCGTAGACAGCGCCGATGGAAACGTCGCGACTCGTGCGCGAAGCGATTTCCTGGCGTACGGTGACGCCGTAGGCTTGCTCGCCGAGGCGCAGGAGCGCAAGCATCACCAAGTGCTCGAAATCGCCGAGGTTATCGCGGCTGGACATAATCCATACAATATAGATATAAATGACCACGGTCAAGCGATTTTCGCGGAGAGTGATCCGCCGGGCGGCCCGACGCTACAGACCGCGACGCCGCGTTTTGGCGGTAGAGCCGCTTGGGAGCGCAGAAAGGTTGACAGGGGACTCGATTTGTACTACATAGTTTGAGAAATGGGAAAAGCGAACAATATCGGGCAGTTCGAGCAGCTGATTCTGACGGCGGTCCTGGCGCTCGGCGACGACGCGTACGGCGTGACGATTCACGCCAAGGCCGAGGATCTCGCGGAGCCAAAAGACGTTTCGCTGGGCGCGGTGTACGTGACGTTGGACCGGCTGGAGGATAAGGGGCTGGTAAGTTCGCGCCTTTCCGACCCCACGCCGGAGCGCGGCGGGCGCGCGAAGCGTTGCTACAAGCTGGAAGCGCTCGGCGAACGGGCTCTGCGCGAGGCGGCCATCACTGCACGGCGTATGTGGGACTGCAGCGTGGAAGCGTGGGGCACCGAGTGGGAAAAGCGCTGGCGAAAGCAGTGGGGGAAGGAGACCGCGTGAAGAACAAAAGTCCCTCGAAAAATATTGAATCGGTTGTGGCATACCTGATTCCTCTGGCCCGGCGCGAAGAAGTGCTTGGCGATTTGCACGAGCGGTATCGCGGCACGGCGCAATATCTGTTGGATGCGCTGCGGACGGTGCCGCATGTGGTCGCCAGCCAGATGCGGCGCGCGACCGACTGGCGGCTGCTGATCTTTGAAGCCTTTACGTTGTATGTGGCGTTTTTGACCGCGCCAGCGCAACCCGGCGGCGTTTCGCTGCTTTTCAAGGCCGGGACGCTGCTGCCCTGCGCCATCCCAACGATCGTGGCACTGATCGCGCTGCGAATCGTGGACGCATACTCGCGGGCGGGCCGACCAACGCGAATTACGCAACTGGCGCAAGTGGCTCTGGCAGTCGCGATTGCGTTTGGCGTGGAAGAGCTGGTGCGGCTCGAAGATGCGTCGATGGCATTGCCACGCGCGGTGCTGCTTTCCGGCGGCATTTTGGGATTATTTCTGGTGTGGCTGGTTCGCTCGGCGATGCGCGGATCGGGGACCGCGGCGCGACCGGCTACGCCGTCATCAGACGGCGGGCATGCCATGAGCCAAGAAGATATTCAGCGCGGAATCGAGAATTTGCGGGCCACGGTGCGGAAGCGAAACCTAGTCGGCGGAGGCGCGTGCCTGGTCGTGGCGTTGAGCTTCGCGTTGTACTTGTTCCTGTTCAAAACGGCGCTGATGCGCATCGGTGCGGCTTTGACGGTTGCGAGCGCGCTGTATATGGCCATGCAGATTTTGCTGATTCGCAAAGGTGCGAAGACGGGAGATTGGAAAGTTTCGGACTCGCTTGCTGTTTACCGCGCTGAACTCGAGAGACAGCGCGATTTCCATCGCGGGGCTTGGTTCTGGTCGCGGCTCGTTGCGATTGTTCCCGGCTATCTTATATTTTTCGCCGGCATGGCCATCGCGTTCCCGAAAACCGCGCGTCCGACGGCCGGCATCGTTGCCTTTTTTATTTTCATTGGATTTATGGCGGTTCGGATGAATCTGAGCCAGGCGCGGAATTACCAGAAGGAAATCGACAGGCTGGACGCCGGGAGCAATTTCGGCAGAAGAAAAGCTCCATGATGACCGTGACGACGATTCAGCTCGCTGCTTTGGCGACGCCTAAAATCATGGAGATGTTGCGAAACGTTGCGCCATTTTTTGCCATTCTCGCGTTTTGGGCGCTTGTCATGATGCTGCGGCGGCGAAGTTAGCCGCGGCAATAGGAATCGCGGATGCCGGTCCAGGCTCAAAATGCAGAGCGGGAGGCGATTGTTATGATTGGGCGAACGATGCTGATTCTGGGCCTCGCAGTGGTAGTGCCGGCGGTGGGAGGCAGCGCGAAAAGAGTAGGTGAGGTGATGCAGAACACGCAGCAAGCGCTCGCGCCATCGGATGCGGAAATTCGCGATATTTTGATGCAGCGCATCGACGCGATGCACCGAAGCGTCGGTATTGTGGTGGGCGTCGTCGACGCGAAGGGGCGGCGCGTGGTGGCCTACGGGCATTTGAACCAGGGCGATTCGCGCCCGATCAATGGCGAGACGATTTTCGAGATCGGCTCGGTGACCAAGGTTTTCACTTCCCTGCTGCTTGCGGAGATGGTGCAGCGCGGCGAAGCAGCACTCGACGATCCGGTGGCGAAATACCTGCCGGCATCGGTGAAAGTGCCGCAGCGCGACAGGAAGCAGATCACGCTCGTTGATCTGGCGACGCACACGTCCGGGCTGCCGCGGCTGCCTTCGAATCTTGCGCCCAAAGACATGAGCAATCCGTATGCGGGTTACACGGTCAACGACCTCTATGCATTTCTTTCGAGCCACCAGTTGCCGCGAGATCCTGGCGCGCAGTACGAATACTCGAATCTGGGCGGCGGGCTGCTGGGGCTGGCGCTTTCGCGGCGCGCGGGAATGAGTTATGGCGAATTGGTGAAAAAGTGGATTTGCGATCCGCTGGGAATGAACAACACAACCATCGAGCTGACACCCGAGATGAAGCAGCGCCTTGCCGTGGGCCACAACGCCGCGTTGCAGCCCGTTTTGAATTGGGATTTGAGTCCGGCCTTCGCCGGAGCGGGCGCGTTGCGATCCGATGCGGACGATATGCTCACGTTCGTGGCGGCGAATTTGGGATACGTCAAGACGCCGTTGGAGCCGGCAATGGCGGCGATGCTGAAGGTTCAGCGCCCAACGGGAATGACGGATATCGAAATCGCGCTCGGCTGGCACATTTTTACCACCGGCGGTAAAGACATTGTCTGGCACAACGGCGGCACGGGCGGCTACCGGTCGTTTATTGGATTCGACCGGCAGAGTGGCGTGGGAGTGGTGGCGCTATCGAATGCCTTCACTCCGGAAGGCGTCGACGACATTGGGCACCACTTGCTGGACGCCAATTTCCCGCTGATGAAGCCGGCGAGCGAGCACAAGGAAGTCCCCGTCGATGAGAAGATTCTGGAAAATTACGTGGGCACCTACGAGCTGGCGCCGCAGATATTTTTCAGCATCACGCGCGACGGAGATCACCTCTACGCGCAATTGACCGGGCAGGGCAAGTACGAGATTTTTCCCGAGAGCGATAAGGATTTCTTCTACAAGGTGGTGAACGCGCAGATCGCGTTTGTTGCGGACGGCACAGGAAAGGCGACGGCGCTCATCCTGCATCAGAACGGACTCGACCAGCGAGCCAACCGCGTCGAGGGCGCGGCAGCGGCTCAAGCGCCCGTTGAACCGAAGGAAACCAAAGTCGATCCCGCGATACTTCAAGAGTATGTCGGGACGTATCAACTCGCTCCTGGGTTTGATATCGCCATCACGCTTGATCGCGATCAGCTATACGAGCAAGCTACCGGGCAAGGAAAAGCGGCCATCTATCCCGAAAGCAAGACGAGCTTTTTCCTGAAGGTGGTGGACGCGCAGATCACGTTTGTGACGGATGGCAGAGGCCGTGGGACGGAGATGGTCCTGCATCAGGGCGGGATGGATCATGCCGGCAAGCGGGTGCAGTGACTCCGAAGCGACATGACCAATTGGAGCGAAAAGTGAAACTTCCGCCGCGGTGATCGCCCTGACCGCGGGGGACAACCCCGCAAATTCCGCCAATCGCAAGCCGCACTTCACCAGCGCGCGTACTATAATTTTGCATCGCCTTATTTTTCCACCGAGGGCGACGGGAGACAGCGTGGGCAGGAATCCGAAATATATCCGATGGGCGTTTGTCACATTTCTGTTTGTGTGCGTGATCTGCGCGACAGCCGGGGTCGAGCAGGCGCGCCGGGGCGCAGCAAACCCGGCGAAATCCAAAAAATCGCAAGAGAACACTGCCTCCGGGCAAGCTGCTGCGGATTCGCTGCTGCTGCCGGATTCCTCGAAGCCTACGTTCACGATCGCGGAAAGCGCGCTGCGGAAGCCGATCACGGTGATCGCCTATGGCGACATGCGGTTCACCAATCCCAAGGAAAAAATAGCCACTGATCCGAAAATACGAATGGAGCTGGTGGGCCGCATAGCGAAGGAACGTCCGGACGTGCTGCTGCTGAACGGCGATGTGCCGTACCACGGTGGAGTGAAAAACGATTACGTGGTCTACAAGGACGAAACGCGGATTTGGCGCGAGGAGCATTTGCGCGTTTTCCCGGTGCTGGGCAACCACGAATTTTACGGTTGTGCGCCGGCGCAATGCCTGGAGAACTGGTGGGATACGTTCCCGAAACTGAAGGACCGGCGCTGGTATTCCGTGCAAATAGGGGCGAACATCTACGTGATTGCGCTCGATAGCGACGATTCTCTGGAACCCGGCAGTCGGCAAATCAAATGGCTCACCAGCCAGCTCGATTCCCTTCCCCGCTCGATCAAGTTCGTGATGATCAACCTACACCATCCGCCGGTGGCTGATCCGAACCCGCCCAGCGTTAAGGATAAGGTTCCTCGCCCAAACGAGGTCGCGCTGAGGAATTATCTGCGTGTGGCGGCACAGGCGCAGAACGCGAAATTCGTGGTGATCGCGAGCCATATCCATAATTACGAGCGGTTCTATCAGGATAGCGTGATGTATCTGGTGACCGGCGGAGGCGGGGCGATGCCCTACCCGGTGACTCGCACTCCGGGAGATTTCTACAAGGGCCCGACATTTCCGAACTACAATTACGTGAAGTTCGTACTGCAGGGGAATGTGCTGCGAGCAACGATGTACCGCCTGTCGAGCAAGGGCGCGTGGCAGGTGAAGGATTCTTTCGAAATTCCCTACAAATAGGATTTGAAGAAGAGGGCCCCGCTCTCGCTGATGGGCACCGTGGACGAGGGCAGGTACAAACCTGATCCGCGCTTTCCGGCGTGCAGCGACCGCGCATGCCTCTATCAGCGGGTGTCGGAGGCGTCCTCCGGCGTGACGGCGAAGACCAGCGAGGCGAGGAACACCAGGCTACCGGCGGCCACCAGCACCGCACCTACGAATGCAAACAGGACAAACGCGAGCGGGTGAAACCACAGCAGACTGGCAATCTCGACGGCTAGACCCAGGACAACCAAAATGCTCGATACACGCAGGATGCGGCTCATACCGTATTGGCTGAGTTTCATTGCGCTGGACTCCAGAATTTCACGTGACTCAGAGAAGAAATATTGTGGGTCGTATCATGGCAGCCGCTGGTGATGCACGACATCTGGTTGGAAGCAAGGGATGACATAACGGCCTGATGAATTGGGTTGCTTTCGAAATCGCGAGCGCCCAGATGGCAGTGCAGGCACTGTGCGTTCTTGAAGCCTCCAGGAATGGTGATGTTCGCCGGCGGCGTGCTCACATACTGCATGTAGATGCGCTTCAGGCCGCGCATCTTATCTGCCAGCGGGCCATAGATGGCGTAATCGGCGTGGCAGGAGTAGCAGGCGCGGTCCGCGGGAACGCGGTGATTTTGAAAGTGGGCCGCGGGAATGTAGTTGGGATTATCCACGTAGAGGCTGCGGCCGTACGGCTCCATGGCATGGCATGAGATGCAAAAACGAGTCTGCTCCGACTGCTGCATGTGCGCGTACATCCCGCCGCTAATGCAAAGAGCCGGCAGAATGAACAGGCCCATGAACGCGATGATTTTACCGGCGGCTCCGGCGGTCACATGGGGACGCGCGAACAGGAAGGCCGCCAGCAGAATCGTAAATGCCGCGAGGGCGATCAAAAGATCCGTTGGACCCGGCATATTCCCCCCGAGCGGCGCGGATGAATCCTTCGCGCCGCAAATTTCCCGCCGCTACTTCTTGCCAAGCTCGCGAATGTAGCCGACGAGATCCTTGATGTCAGAACCCGAAAGCTTGTCCTTGTACGACGGCATCGCGCCTTTGCCGTCGCTGATAGTGGCGGTCAGCTCTTTGTCGGACATTTTCTGCACATCGGCCGACCCGAGAGCGCGCATGTGCATGCTCCTGCCGATTGCGGTGTTGCCGCTGCCGTCCGCGCCATGGCAGGCGGCACAATGCGATTTGAACAGGCTGGCGCCTCCCTGGCCGAAGACCGGCGCTGCCAAGAGGAATGAACCGGCAATCAGAGTTAGAAGATTTCGGTTGATGCGAGCTGCTGAATTCTTCATGAGAATCCTCCAGTACAAGAATAACTGAACGTCAAAATATCATAACTGCCCAATACCTACGTCGTCAGAGTCGCCTAAAAAGCGTACCGGACCGAGAAAGTCGCATTGCTGCCATTGAAGTCTTGCAGCGGGATCGGTTCGAGGCCGAACGGGCTGTTGACCCCCTCTTCGTTAAATCCGTAGTAGTTCCATGCCATTTTGTAGCTGAAGCCGCGGTACACGTCCACCGTGACGGACGCATACGGCAACTGATAGTTGTAGTCGAGCGTGCCCGAAGGCGTCAGCGGGTTCAGGAAGATGGTGCTGCCGCGCACGAAGCTGCCGCCGTAGCCGATGTCCGTGGTGACGCGCTTGGCCGGTTTCCACATCACGTCGGCGTGCGCGAAGTGATCCGCGCTCGAATAGGTCGAGAGAGCTTCGAGGCCCGCGGCGCCCACCGAGGCATTCGGGATGTCGCACGGGGACGTATTCACGCCCGGAGGCGAGGTACTGACCGGAACGGAAACCGACGGCGGGCCAGGATACGTAGCCGTGATCGAATAGTTGAAACAGATATCGGACTGCGTGTAGACGTCCCAATAGTTGTAGCCGAAGCTGACCGCCAGCTTCGGATTCGGCATCAGCGTGGCGGAGAAGTTGTAGGAGCGGTCGTGCTCGATGTTGCTCACGGTGGTGACGTCGTCCTGGTTATCGTGGATTTCAACCCCGCCATCCAAGCTGGCCCACTGCTTAGGGGTGTAGGTGGCGTGGAGTTTGTAGCCTTGTACGTGGCGCGGGGAAATTCGCGTATAGGCAGCGTCGTCGTAGCCGTAGGTAAGCTCGGCGCTGAGGTTGAGCGTGTCGAGCGGGCGCGCGGTAAAGCCAGCGAGCAGCGCGTCCTCCTCAATTGCCAGAATATCGGTGGTGGGAGCGGGAGGCGCGGTTGCCGGCGTGAAGGTGATCGAGCCGTCCGGATTCACAGTGCACGTTGTAGGCAGAACGCCTGCAACCAAGGCGCAGCTTCCCCGCGCGGCCAGGTAATAGTTGGCCGCTGTTCCAGTGGCGCCGCCGGGATAATAGATGTCGCCCGTCGTATAGCTCAGGGACGATTGCACGATCTCGCGATGATCGTAGAGATAGCCGATGTAGGCGTTGATGCGCTGGGTAAATTCGTATTCGAGCTTGAAAGTGTTCGTCTTCATGTCCTGCTTCAGAAAATTCCAGTTGTAGGCGTCCACAAGGTCGGCAGCCGACGAGGTTGCGTGACTGGGGCAGGTCGCCTCATTGGCGGCAAAGGCGGCGCCCGCGCAATTGGCCGAAACAAACTCTCCAACCGGCGCACCCAAGCCAGTGCCGCCGGGAATGGTGTTGAAAAGCGAGCCAAGCACGCTGTTCCAGAGGCCGGGAATGCGCCAGTTGTAATAGCGGAACTGGTCTTCGATGCGGAATTTTTGCGTGACGGCGTAGACGCCGGACCAGTTGCCGTCGACCGAGACTCGCTTGGCATCGGCGGGGCCAGCCGAGGTGCTGCCAGGAGAGCTGTTGCGGCTGGTCCAACCGATTAGAAGCTCGTTGAAATCTGGGATCTGGTTGTTCGAGCTGCTGTAGCCGAACGATCCGGACATTTCAAAATTGCGAAAGTAGTCGGAATCGAAGCGCACGCGCTCGGTCGGAGTGAAATCACGCGGACGGCCAGCTTCCTGGCTGTAATACGTGTAGGCGTTGCAGGTCGCTCCCAACGTCTGTGGAGTGGTGCCAGCGTTGACGCTTGTGGCGGCGCAAGGCAAAGTTTCCGCCGGCGTGAGGTCGCTCCAAATCAAACCCGAGTACACCGGCGTTCCATTCAGCGCCTGAGCGTTGAAGCTCCCGGGAGTGGCTGTGGGACTCAGCAACACGCTATCGTCCTGCTTAAAGTAGCTCAGAAACTGGTCGTAAGAGATCGTGGTGCGCGGCAGAAAGCGGAAATCGACTCCTGCGCGATACGCGTTCGTAGAGTAACTGTAGTTTTCCGGCAGATCGGGCACTTCGCCACCTATATCGCCGGTGAGGAAGCCGGGGCCTTGGTCACGATCGTGCGAAAAGCCTAAGCGGACTCGCACGCGCGATTGGGGGAAAAGCAGCAGATCGTAATCTTGCATGCGCCGGACCAGGTTTAGGGCGTGTGGCGAGTTCGTGATAGCAACGGCCGGGCTCGAGCAGTAGCCAGGTAGCCCGGGATGCGACGTGGTGGGCCCGCTGACGATGCAGCCGGTGGTCGGAGATCCGAGCGGAAGCGGCGCCGCCGGGTTCAGGGGATTGGCGAATAGATTGTAGTCCCAGAAATTCTCGTCGCGCCGAAAGGTCAAATCGAATTCGTACCACTTGTTCTTGTCGATGTGCAGCCTCGACACGTCGTTAGGATCGCCGCCGTAGCCAAAGTTGCTGAAATGCAAGTTGTCGAACAACAAGCCGTTGTGATTCAGGGAGCGCATATCCAGGGTGTAGTCGAACAGGCGCAAGCCGGACTGCAGGTTCACAAACGTATCGTAGGTATCGTAATTGCCGCTCACTTCGTTGAGCCGGTATCCAAAATCGATGGTCTGCTGCACGTTGTAATTGCCGGAATCGACGCCTTGGTTTGAGGCGTCGCCGTCATCCTGGGCGCGGCCGCAGGGAGACAGCGCAAGCACAACTACTAGAGCGAACCCAAACTGGATGAGCCACCGGCGATTGTTCATAGCCCCTTCTCCCAATTCTTCGAAACGTCTAACCGCCCCCGGAAACTTCCCGGATTCCGCCGTTGGAGTTGCATCTCGCTTAATCGGGCGTTCTCCGATTACTTGAAGAAGTACTGGCTAAAATTCGACCCGTGAATCTGGCTGTGGCACAAAATGCAGGACTGGAAAAACGTCGCTTGGTTGTGGAACGAAGGCGAGCCCGGCGCGCTGCTGAAACTGGAAGTGGTATGGCATTGCAAGCAGAGCAAATTCACGTTGCTGACTTTCAGCATGTGCGGGTTCGGCCCGCCGTGGACGGTGTGGCAGGAAGTGCAACCATCTACCTTCACCGGCGCGTGCTCGTAAACAAACGGCCCTTCTTTGTCCATGTGGCACTTGAAGCAAACCGCGTCCTGCGTGGCCGACGCCATGCGCACCTGGTTCGGGCCCTCGGTCCCGTGTACATTGTGGCAATCGGTGCACTGGATCAGCCCTTCGTTGACGCGATGATGGAACGGCATCATGAACTGGGCGCGCTGCGCCTGATGGCACTCATAGCAAAGCGTCGGCTGCGGCTTGGACAACAGATATTCGGCGGTGGTGGCATGGTGGATCGAGTGGCACGAAATGCAGCTGATGCCATTCTGCGTGTGAATGGAGTTGATATCGTTCATATGCTGCTGACCGCCGGCATGGCAGGCCAGGCAGCGGGCGTCGATCTGCTTCGTTGTCAACTTCTCGAACCGGATGATCTTGGTGGGATCGCCGCCGCCAGCCACGTGCGCTTCGCCCGGCCCGTGGCATCCTTCGCAGCCCTGATGCGCCGGGCCGCCGCGCGTGTTCAGCGTGGTCTTCCAGTGCGGCGATTTCTCCCAGCTTTTATAGTTGGCCTCGTGGCAGGTTTCGCAAACTTCCGAACCCAGGTAGCCGGAATCGTGGGAATCCGCCGCGGGCGCCGCCGTGGCCGCCGGTGGAGGCGTGGTCGATTTTGACCCCGGATCGTTTTTCTGCTGCGCCGCAGAGGGAAGACCGAGCAATCCGAAGGCGAACAGGGCGACCGGTAGAATTCTGAGGATACTCCGTATTACGCTGGTCATCGGCCATCCCTCAGGGCCAGTGCCGCCGCCCGATTAGAAATGAGTAAAAATGAACATCCGAAAGTTACTAGGCGGGGCGCCAAATCGTCTGTGACCGCTGTCACAATGAAGCAGCTTTTCGTGTGCATGTTTCAATCTGCCTGGGCTCCAACAGAACGCCGATTATTTCGCCTCGGAAATTCAGAATACGGAATAACTTTATTGCGGTGGCCTGCCGTGAGATTCGGCGTCATGTGGATCCCAGATTTCTCACTTTTTACCAACCCGGTGATCGCGAGATTGAGACCCAGACCGACTCACCGTGCGACTTAGCGGCCGCGCCTAACATCCATCGTGCGCACTCGCTCGCTTGATATCCGGCGCTCGGCATCCGATAAATTTCCCCGCCGGCGAAGGTCGTCAGAAGGATCGGCCAGGCGGCGAAGAGCCCGAGGATCGAGAATGGTAAGCAGCGATTGCTTCAAGTCCAAGATGCTTCGTTTTTTTAAACGTGAAAGAAGGCGCGTGACCGTCTCGCGCGAAACGCCAATGCGCTGCGAAATGTCCTCATGCGTCAATTCGAGCGCAAGCCGCACCGGCTCGCGGCTGACATTCCGCGCTGGGCACAGAGACAACAGAAATCGCGCTAGCTTCTGCTCCACCGAGCTCGTGAGCCACAGGGTTTCCACGTCGCGCAGCGTGGCATAGACCATTTGGCTTAGAAGTTCCGCAGCGCGCAGGCTGGCATCTCCCGGCTGCCGCAAGTGCCGGAGCAGATCCTCGCGCGGCAAAAATCGCGTGGTCGAGGGATTGACGGCTTCCGCGGTAGCCTCGTGCGCCAGTCCCAGAATCGCAGCCGGCAGGCCCAGCACTGCCTGCGGTCCGAAGAATCCAAGAATCAGCGACTTTCCCCGGCCCGAGCACATCGTCAACTTTACGCGGCCCGTTTCGATGAGATATACGCCCGAGGCAGCTTGCCCCTCGGTGAAAATCAGAGAGCCGCGAATGTGCAACGCTTGGCAGGCGAGCGCGCTCGAACGCGCCCACCATGCTGGCTCCAACAACGAGGCTGTTCGCAGTGGAATTGGTTCCGCGGCTTCGATCCCATTCAATTTTGGGATTGGCCGGATTCCCGAATTGGGAGCGCGCCGGTCTGCCGCGCTGCTTGATCGGCTCGAGTACCTCGTCATACCGGGGCTGCCCTCGTCGCTAAACCGTCCCGCGTGAACTGATTGCGCGGAACGGAGCGAAAGTCGATTCCAATGTGATGGCCGTGAACAGCGAGTACTCAAACATACGCTGCGGCTGCTCCATGCAAGGCGGAGGCCACGCGGTCGCGGACTGCGGCTGAAATTGACGCGAAGTCGAGCACGCGAGAGTTGGCACTACCGCGAGATGTACGTCCGAGGCCGGAAATCGCAGAGAGAAACTGCCGGCGAGCGAAATGGCTGCGCCATTCGAAAAAATGGTGCCGGAGGAGGGAGTCGAACCCACACGGCCTTGCGGCCAACGGATTTTGAGGCTTGCGCGTATTGCTGAGAGGCTTAGACTTATGCTAGATTTGTGGTCTGTCTGTGGCTTTAATTTCCGCCTATGAAACAAAGACGACCACGGTATACCGGATGCCTGCTCAAGCGAGGGCGCATCTGGCACCTTCAGTACACTGTCGAGGGCGTGCGCTACCGCGAGAGCGCCGAGACCGACAATAAGGAGCTTGCTGGGCAGAAGCTGCGTGACAAGATTGCGTCGATCCGCGCGGGCGAGCTTCCGATCAAAGACACAACCATCAAGGCCCTTGCCGAACTCTACCTCGCCGCGATGAAACCTCGCTGGAAGCCTCGTACCTACGTGTGGGCGGTCGGGCTGTGGAACAATCATCTCTCGCCGATGTTCGCTGCGAGGAAACCCGCCAGCATTCTGCCGGGCGATGTCGATGCGCTGATCGGGAAATTGAAAGAGAAGAAGCTGAGCGAGTGCTATATCAATCGTGCGGTTGTGATTTTCAAAGCCAAACGTGTAGGCCGCCGTACACATCGCTAGAAGCCAAGGCTCCTCGATTTCAGTTGAGAACATCACCCAATCCCATGAGTCGAGGTGCCCCGAGTGTACGTAAGGGCGTTCATCGAATTTCTTTGGGAATTCGGGTAGCTCGCGGATTGCCTTGTTCCGCTTTGCATATCGCAGGATCGCTTCCGAAAGAACGAGCTGCTATACATGCGTTCCAGTCAGATTGACTTTGACCGACACGTTATTACGCTTCCGCCCGGCTCTACTAAAAATCGCCTGCCTCGCCGGATCGTATTCAATCCCGAAGGCAAGCTGGCAGGACTGCTGCGCAATTGCGTGAAGGACAAACGACCGGACGCCTATGTGTTCTCGCGCGACCCTCAAGGCAGCATTCCGGTCCGCGATTTCCGGACGAGTTTCGACCGTGCCGCCACGCGAGCCAAGATCAAAACAGGTAGCGGGCCGGGCGGGAAGCTACACTTTCACGATCTGCGGCGCTCGGCGATTATGGGCATGGCCTCATACGGACTGACCGAGCATGAGAGCATGGCGGTCGCTGGGCATCTTTCGGTGGATGTGCATCGCCGCTATAATGTAATCTCCGAGGGAGCCGCTCGCAGGATTGCAGAGCGGATAGACAAGTGACAGGGCCGGTGTGGCGGAACTGGCAGACGCGCGTGACTCAAAATCACGTGACCGCAAGGTCGTGTGGGTTCGATTCCCTCCACCGGCACCAAACGAAAAACGGAGAAGCGTATGGCAAGTTGGGACGTCGCAGAAATCACGGTCGAAGCACATTATATCGGCAACGATCCGGACACTCTGACCCTACCTTGCAAACTGGTTTTGGAGGTTCCGGGCGTTTACGAGCACAAAGTGGCTGCTGATGGAACTGTCATGCGAAGTGAGGCCGAGCCGCCCTCACTTTTGGCAAAAGGTATCGATCTGAGAGTCCTCGACGCCATCGGATGGGAACCTAATCTCCTGTCGTTCAAAGATTCGCGTACGGGCGAACGCAGGGAGTTTCAAATCGTTCGCCGATACACTCAGGAACCGAGTGCGGCGAAATTTGCGCTGCGATAGCGTTACAGAGGTTGCAGCGAGAACTTGATCCGAATAGCAGCGCCGCGAAAAACCTTAGATGGGAAGCAGTGCTAACCGAAGCACTCTTTTCATTTAGGTCATATCATGGTAAATAGAGCCCCTTTACTCCAAAGACGGTGTAGATTAGTCAGCATCACCTTGAGCAATTAGAAGGACACCGAACGCTGGTTACTGGCATCCGATAGATTTTGTATGCCACTGGTCACAGACAGTCTCATGCGGATCGACCTAGAGCAGTTCTTCGCGTCGAGTTTGAGCCTCAGATCAACCATGACTCTCGATCCGAAGATCACGAGAGCTATCGGAGACGATCTGCGCACAGATTTAATTAAGACTCCGCTTGCTGAAGGTGAGACATACGAGGTTCAAGGCCGTAAATATACTTCTTTCATTTTCCTATACGCGCAGGACGACGGAAGTAACCTCAATTTTTTGATGAACCTTACCGCAGCCAGCGGATATGAGCAAGAAACTGCACTGCCCGCCGAAAGAATATTAAGCGCCTTGACCGCTATCAAGGGCGATCAGACGGTTGCGACGGAGGCGGTTTTTCAGTACCCTCTCGCCACGTTCAGCTCAACGTTGAGCTTGCCGTTCAAGGTCCCCTCTGTTCCCGGCGGCATTTTCGATGAAATGATAGGATTTCGGATTGTAAAGTTGGAGAAAGATCGGAAGGTGTATGACGTAACTACGGAACGACCGGACGAGCGAATCTTAGTAAATACGGTGAGGTTTACATACGTGGGAACCCTAAGCGGCGATTTGCCGAAGGTCATCCTAGAAGCCGCCCAACGGGTCTCTGAAAGATTCGTCGCGAGAGTTCATGAATGACAGAAAAATACAATGCGCCGAAGATACCGCCCCTTCAATTTCATGACCCCGAGGGTCTTGGCGAAATGAGAGTCTTCGTCGGGAGTCATCATCCTCTAGTTCGTGGGCTAGTAAAGAGATCAGCTCGTCCTAGCGGCGTGACCGCAATCTTTTCGACAGACTTCGAAGAACTGGATCGCGCGGATTTCGTTCCAGTTAATTACCAACAAATAGCTGAAGTCGTGCAGGATGAAATTGCCAGAGGTTTCGCTAACAGGATCGCGAACTTCGCAGATGTGAACAAGTCGATGCTCTTAGTGCAAAGGGAAATGGTTAGTCTGTCCCAATCGGTTGATGTAAATTTTCACGCCATCGGGCAATTGAAGGAACAACTGACAAAAAAGATAGATGAACTAAATAGTCTTGTCGCGGCCTCCAGCTCGTCGATCGCTTCGGCGCGTACAGACTCGGAAACAGCAGATCTCTTGAACCAACCCGAAGTGGGTGAATTTGTCAAAGATCTGACGGCCTATTATCGAAAGGAAGTATGGATAGTTGTGGGCAGTATGATCGCATTTTTGGTTGGGCTGGTTCTGCTCTCAATCAGATAGCGCTCTGACATATGCCGAATCCTTTGCTCGACTTGCTGCGCCAACTCTTCTCCACTGAAGTCAAGACCACAAGGGGCAACCTGAATTTTCTTCTGGATACCGGCATTTTGGTCACAGGCGGGGCATATCATTCATGGATCAAGAAAGCACTACAAGCCAAATACTCACTTGCGCTGCTGAGCAAGCACTTTAAGCCACTCCTACATATGTGGATGTTTTTGGGCCTTTTTATTCTGTTCACATTCATCTGCGCTCTGTGGCTTTCCCTCGTGAAGATCTAGCCGACCGGGCACGCGGCCCCCGAATACGACTTAGTATATTCGCAACGCCAGACACGGACAGGCGGCTGATCAGATAAAACGACGCCTCGGGACTAGATCGGGCTTGGCGGTCGACACTCCTAATACATTCTTGTAGTTCGAATCCTGACTGTGATCAAAAGTAATCGTGATATGGCCATCAGCGCGCGTCGTTACGCACTGACGAAATTTCGCCTCGCCGACACCGTTATAGACCGTAGCCGAGCTTCGTGCGCTCGTTTGCGATGCCTCTCACAAAATCGCGTGAGCTGTTACGGGGAGTGAGTTTTTCCGTCGTGATATAATTGCCGTATGAGTCACTACACGAAGAAGTCCACAGAGGAAAAATCTGCCAGACGGGCGGAAGGTTGGATCAAGCGGCGCGGCGGCCCGAAGCCTCCGAAGCGCCCGCGACGGCTTCCAAAGCTGTACAGGAATGTCCAACAAATCGAGCCTGAATCTGTCCAGAATGAGCGGGAATCCGTTCCAAACAAACGGGAATGAACGTGGAACTGCACCGAAAATCGAGATAATTTTTTGACTAATTTCGCGACCGGGCGCGTTAAGGCTGACGCGCGGCCTGTAGCGTTTTGGACGGAGAAAGTCGAACCCCCATACCCTCATACACTTACGAAATACACATAACTTCGAGTCAATCGGCTGTTCCAAACGCCCCCGCCGGGGCATCCACACGCCCCAGCTGCTCAAGCCAAAGCGTTTAATGCGTCGCTAGTACTGCGGGCGGCTTCACCTATCCATGCTGAAAGCGCCTGATACTGGCCAGAATTTCTCGCTACGATAGCCATGAACAGCGCTGGCGGGCTTGTCCACGGGTCGTAGAGCGCTCGACCACACTTACAGGCTTGCTCTCTTACTGGCGTGCCTATATTGCCTTGCTTGGCTTGCTTTCATGCTGGCGGGTTGATTTCCCTTCGATGACGCCGTACCTACGACGCGGTTTGTTTAGCGGCGGGAGCGGCTTATTGAGTCCACAGGCTTACGTCGATCGGCCTACATCGCACGTGCAAACGCCCATGGAAATTAGGCAATTCTCGGCATGCACCGCTACTCGTTTGCCGCCGCCAGTGAATCCGGTTTTCATATCGTGGCAGGGCTTGCAAACGCCTTGGCAATTATCCGTGTCAAAGAAGAGCGTTGGGACTCCCTTGTGGTCAATCTTGTGGTCGCAGATTGTGGTTGGATCGCCGCCGTGCTGTCTACACAAATCCGTTAGCTGAAGTTTGCACACAGGATCGCGCGCCAGCACAAACGGGCGCACATTCTTCAACCACTGTGCCGTGTTGTAGAGTTTGCGGTACGGATTCTCACGGATGCGCTCGGCTCTGGTGTGGAACTCAGGCTTCGGCAAATGAGCTTCGCAATAATCGCGACCAACAACGGCGATGGCCTTACAGCCCGGAAACGTGCAGGCTCGCGGCGGTCGAAATGGCAATTTTTCCTCCGATGACGATCTAAGCTTGATCGACCATCTTGCGATACGACCCGCTTATTTTTGTGGCAGGCGGTGCAGACTCAGGCGTGATTTCGATAATCCGATGGAACTGTGTTCCAAGGCAGCGACCATTGCCGCACGATTCACGGACCGCTGCTTGTGCCTCGAAATAACTTTCAAATCGCCAAGCACGGCGATCACACACTACGGCCAGCCACTTTCCGCTTTCTCCGGCGATCTGAAACCACGGGCTTCGTTTGATGAACTCTGATAGTTTCATGGCACTATGCACAGCCAGTGTTTCGGCCTATTTCGACAATTCTCTCAGCATTTTCTCTGTCTCTTCCAACTTTTGCTCCTCGCCCAAGGCCGCCGCAAGAGCTTCGCGCGCTATCCGGCTGGCAAATTCCTCTGCCGATCGAATGCGGTTCTGTTCGTCCGCTTCCTTCGCCGCGATGCCCTCTGGAGTCCTGCCTCGCGCCTCATCGAGATAACTTTCGTATTCATCCAGAAACGCAGTCCACTTGTTGCGCTTTATCCCATCGACCGACATTTCTCGCTTTTCGATCCACAGCTCAACCGCGGCGAGCGTGAGCTCCGCGCCGTGCTTCGCGACCAATACCTTGACTTCGCTATGTTTCGATCCGCCGAGTGTATGCAGTGCTCGGCGCATCATGGCCGGAAGTTTTTCAACAAAGCCTTCCCAACCATCCGCCTTTGGGTGGGATGGATGGTTAGGTTGGGATTGGGATGGGATTAAGATGGTATCCGGCATAGTAACCGGATGGTTGGTGCTCGTAACCGGATGGTTTAGGGGCGTTCCACTGTGTAAACCGGATGGTTGCTCTTGACTTAGTGATTCCAAACCGGGTGGTTGCTCGGCATCGCGAACGAAGACCTCCTTCCCATTTGGCGAGCGGTCTGGAAACGCCGGATGTTTGTACAGAATGCGATAGGCGCTCGCATTGCCGTGTCCATCGCCGCGATATGTGCGCTCGATCAGCTTCGCCGCAATCAGTCGGTCAAGATGGATGCCGAGCTGCGAATGTCCAACGCCAGCCGCTTGCATCAGAGCCGCATTGCCCGGTCGAGCGCCCGCGCCTACGTCGCTGGCATTTTGGGCGAGGCAGCACAGAATTGCTTTATCAACCATCTTGCCCGTGCGTCTCGCGCTCGGCATTTGCGCGATGTCGGAATACTGCACTGATCGCAACAATGCGGGAAACGGGCGCGGCTTGCCATTCATCGTGGCACCGTTCGTCCGCACTCCAGCGCTTCGGAAACGAGCGGATCAATCACATCGCGGTGGGCGTTGATGAATTCGTTTGTATCGCCGTAGTTGAAAATTTCCTCGCCGAACATGTGATAAGCAATCATGGCTTCCAAGCCATCACGCAACGCCTGTGCATCCACGGCGCGCTGCGCCACGCGCGCCCATTGCTGGCGAATCTTTCTAGTTGGTTTTCGCACTGGGCACTTACCCTCTTGCCAGTTTCCAGCGCTTGCCGATACGCGGGCAATGCCGATTTCCTCACCAGTGCCCAGCCGGGTACTGTGGCTTAACTGTGGCTATTGAACTGAAGGCCCACAGCCGCACTAGAACCTATAGTACCACAGATGGCAAACGACTTAGATATTAACAGTGGGAGCCACAGTGAGATGATTCGGATTTTGAGTCCGCTGCGTCTGCCATTCCGCCACTCCGGCGTGTGCTTTAAGTGTGTAGGCAGCCCGAGGCAGGTTAGCACGGCGGGATTGCGGCGCTCAAGCGGCTCGCGCGGTCCAAGCAGGCGCGCGCGTTACGGGCCGCTCTCCGGCGTATCCGAACAATTGCCGGGCGCGTCTAACGTGGCGGACGCACCTTGACACATATCGAGGAGGCAAAATGCGAAAGTTCGCTCTGTGCTGCGCCGCCGCTCTTGTAAGCCTTCTAACATTTCCCGCACCGGGCTGGGCGCAGATGGGAATGGGCGGCGGCAAGCCGCTGAGTCCTCCCGCGAAAGCAGAGTGCAAGTTTTCCAACGGCAAAACCATTCACGTGGACTATTCGAGCCCCCGAATGCGCGGGCGAAAGATTTTCGGCGGCCTGGTTCCCTACGGCGAGGCGTGGCGCGCGGGCGCGAACGAAGCGACGACCTTCGATACCGATACTGATTTAATTGTGGGCGGCACGGACGTCCCCGCCGGAAATTACACGCTCTTCACGCTGCCGAAGCCGGACTCCTGGAAGTTGATCATCAGCAAGGAAACCGGCGAGTGGGGTATTCCCTACCCGGGCGCGGACCATGACTTCGCGAGGATTCCCATGCGGGTGTCGAAACTGCCGTCACCGGTGGAGGATTTCAAGATTCATTTCGACCAAACCGGCGACGCCTGCACGATGAATCTGGATTGGGCGACTACGCAGGCTTCGATCAAGATTACCGAGAAAAAATAAGCCGAGCCGTTTTTCACGAAACACTTTTATTTGGGTTGTGGGCCGCGCGACTGTGCGCGGAGTTTGTGCGCTTCCGGGTCGACGATGGCGCGAAACACGCGTCCACGTCCGATCACGTGATCGCCGGATCGCGCCTCGACATCAAAAACGAGAAAGCGACCCTGATATCCGGCCAGTTTCGCCCAGGCAAGCACCGGCGCGCCGGGCGCGACTGCTTTCAAGTGATCTACTTCAATTCGCGTGCCAACCGTAATTACTCCCGCCGGCAATTCCGGGAGTACGGCCAGTACCGTGGCGTGCTCCATCAGGCCAATCATTGCGGGAGTGGAGAAAACCGGCGGCAAATCGGGATTCAAGTGCTGGATGGTGTATTCGGGAGTGACCACGCGCTCGACAATCGCTTCCAGTCCGATTCGCGGCTTGATTTCAGACGGCGATTTTTTAACGTTGGCGGCTTTGCGCGCGCGCTTTGGCGCGCTCTTGCGCGGAGTTTTCTTGCGGGATTTCATGGCAGCGGCTCGCACCCTGCAGCGGGATGAGCGCCAGCCGCGCCGCCGACTGATGGGTGGACCAGACTGCGCGCGATCTCGACGAACGTGATGCCCAGCTGGTCCCACAAGCGATGCTTCAGGCTGCGATAGTCCTGCGAGCCGCTGAACACATCGCGGATGAGTTCGCGAAACGCCGGCGAATAGTTCAGAAGCTGCACCATACGCGTGGTGACCGCTCCTCCCAGAAAATTGCCGCAGAAAAGCTTGCGCGCAAAGCGCGCGGCGAATTCCAGATCGGCGGAGAATGCCGCTCGCAGCCGTTCTGGATACGCCTGCGGCTGGCCGTCGACCAGCGCCTGCGCCAGCAGATCGCCAGAGCGAAGCGCGTAATAAAGTCCTTCTCCGGTGATCGGGTCGACGCACGCCGCCGCGTCTCCGGCCATAGCCCAGTGGGCGCCCGCGATTTTGCGGCGCTGGATCGTATGCTCGCTGGGCGACGGCAGCACGTGGCTATAGAGCCGCGCGCCATCCATGGGGATTTTTTCAGCGCGCACGAAGTCGTCCAGGTAACCGCGCAATTGCTGACTTGAACCTTGCCCGATTTTCGCGCAGATGCCTACGGAAAGATGGTCGGCGCGCGGGAACGACCATATGTACCCCTCGAATTCGCGCAGAAACTTCACCTTAATAATGTCCTCTTCGGTAGGCACGAAATAGCCGAGGGTCATCTCCAGGTCGAGTTTGCCGAGCGCCGTGGTTTCAGGCAGCAGCTGATTGCGCGCGCCCGCGGCAAGCACCACGAAATCGGAGTGGAATTCCCTGCCGCCAGCGGTGATGCGCGCTTGCGGGCCGTTGGTTTCGACGCTGGTGACCCGCGAGCGAATGGCTGTGCATCCAGCAGCGACGGCGCGGTCGAGTAGCAGACCATTGAGCACTTTGCGGGAGTAGATGACGATCGGATGGCTCATCTCGAAGCGCGCCCGGTGGCCTCCGCCGGAAATCAGTTCAGCGGTGCGGACGATTCTCTTCGGCTCAGGTGAGTCCAGCAGGAAGGGATAAGCCTCGATGGCCTTGTGCGTGAGGCCGCCGCCGCAAGGCTTTTCCCAGGCGAGGCGCTCGTCAAAAATCGTGACGCGGAAACCCTCGCTCGCCAGCCGCTCGCCGCAAAGTGCGCCGGCCGGTCCTCCGCCAACAATTGAGATGTCTCGCATGGCGCGGTGTGGTCCCGTGTGAAAATTCTACCAATATTCAGTGGAATGGAGCTGAAACAATCAGGCCCGGGAGTATACCATCGAAACACGCTGCTGCCGCTGTTGCCGGAGTCCCGAGGTAACCATCGTCGGATGGCCTCGATTCGGCGCAGTGGGCTGCGTTGTCCGGCCGCGCTCGCGAGTCCCGGAATCGCTCGGCTCACATGCTAAAATGAGCGTCTCGGCAGTTCCTTTCGGGGCGCGCCGAGGGACATCCGTTTGGGACAGGTCGTTTCGCAACGTGAACTGATTTCCCGCCGGGGGGAGTGGAAACGAACCGGCAAGGGAGTGGTGTGCGCGTTCGGCGTGTTCGACCTGCTTCATCCCGGCCACATTCGTCTTCTTGAAGATGCGCATGGGCTCGGCGATCTGCTGATCGTCGCGGTGCAATCCGATGCGATGGTGCGCGCGGCTTCAGCCAACCGCGGCAGCTCCCGCACCGCCGCCACAGACGACCGCGCCGATAAGCCGATTACTCCCGCCGAGGAGCGCGCCGAAATTCTCGCTGCGCTGGGCGCCGTTGATTTTGCCGTGGTAACGGACGATCCACCCACTGAATTCCTGCGCCAACTGCAGCCCGATGTTTTCGTTTGCGGCGATGAACCAGCCGATGAACCGGCCGATGAACCAAACGATGAACCAGCCGGCCAGGCAACTCCGGCATCGTCCGATGATTTGGAGCGTTCGCTTGCGGCGATCGGCTGCAAGATGGTGCGCATTCCGATCGAGCCGGGTTACTCGACGTCGCGGCTGATCGAACGCATCACAGGCAGGCGCGCGTGATTCTTTCGCTTGTTTCCGAGCTTTTGGGGCGCGTAGCGCGGCGGCCCGCCATCGAGGAAGCTTGCGACCGGCTGCGGCGCAACACGGGCGAAGTGCGACTGGCTGGCTTGACGGATTCGGCCAAGGCGCTCGCGGCGCCGCTGATTTTCTCCGAGCTGGGACGTCCGGCGATCGTGGTGGTCGAGTCGAACCAGCACGGCGAAGCGCTGATCGAGCCGATGCGCTGGTTCTATCGCGCCATCACCGGCAAGCCGGAGCGGCGCGTGGAGTTTTTGCCCGCGCTCGATGTCTCGCCCTATGAAGGCCGTTCGCCGCACGGCGAAATTTCCGAAGACCGCGCCGTGGCGCTTTGGCGCTTTGCCACGGGCGAAGCCGACCTGCTGATTGCTCCGGTGGAAGCGGCGCTGAGCCGCATGCGCGACCCGCAGTTCTATCGCGGATTGGCGCGCACCATCGCGCGCGACGAATCGATCGCGCATGAGGATTTGATCGGCTTCTTGGTCGGAGCCGGCTACGAGCGCCACACTACCTGCGAGATGGCGGGACAATTCGCGGTGCGCGGCGGCATCATCGACGTGTTCTCACCGGAGACGCCGCAGCCGGTGCGCATCGAGCTGCTGGGCGACACCATCGAATCGATTCGCGCGTTCGACCCGAATACTCAGCGCTCCACTAATCCGTTGGAACGCGCGCTGCTGCTGCCGCTCACGGAATTCGTCCGCCGGGCCGAGGTGCTGGAGCACCAGCGCGTGGCCTCCTCTTCAGGGCGCGACGACGACGCCCCGCCCGCGGCGTTCTATCCCGGATGGGAATTCCGCGAAGTTGCGAATGAGGATCGCAAAGCGGTGCTGTTCGATCTGGCCAGCGACCCGGTGGTGATCTTGGACGAGCCCGTATCGCTGGATGAAGCGATCAAGAAATATAGAACGAGCCTGCAGGAGGCGTTTGACGCCGCAGAGGATCCGCGCGCGGAAGCGCCCGACCGATACATTTTGAGCGACGACGAATGGTCGCTCGCGCAACAGCTCTTTCCACGTCTGGGATTTGAACATCTGGCCATGAGCCACGAAAATAGCCAGCCGCTCACGGTGCAGACGCAGCCGACCACGCGCTATCACGGCAACGTGGCCGCGTTCATTTCCGAAGTGCGCGGCAGGCTTGGCGCGGGCGATCAGGTGATGGTCACGGCCGCAAGCACCGGCGAACTGGAGCGCTTCGCGGATATTTGCCACGAGTATGAACTGCCGTACCGCATCGGCGAACTCGAAGAGAACACCACCATGACGCGCCTGGCCGAAGAAGGCACCAGCGGCAGCATGCCCGCGATGGTGTTGGTCAAGGCGCCTCTGAACGAAGGAATTTCCATTCCCGAGGCGCAGTTGGTGATTTACGGCAACGCCGACCTTTTTGAGAAGGCCGGTCCGCTGCAGCGGCCGCGTTCGCGCCCCAAAGCGGCGACCTTTTTCAGCGACCTTTCGGATTTGAAGCCGGGCGATTACGTGGTCCATGTGGATCACGGCATTGGGCAGTTCGAGGGCTTGCGGCAAGTATCCGTGGAAGGCGCGAACGGCGAATTCATGCTGCTGAAGTATGCGGGCGAGGCGAAGCTGTACGTTCCGCTGGCGCGCCTCGACCTGATCCAAAAATATAATTCCCTCGGCGATGTAGAGCCGACGCTCGACCGCCTGGGCACCGGCACGTGGGAAGCGCGCAAATCGCGCGTGCGCAAATCGGTGAGCGACATGGCCGAGCAGCTGCTGGCGCTGTACGCCGAGCGCAAGCTGACGCCCTCGCACGCATTCCCTCCCGATTCCAACTGGCAGCGTGAATTTGAGGACGCCTTCGAATTTCAGGAAACGCCCGACCAGCAGAAGGCGATCGACGACGTCAAGCGCGACATGGAATCGAGCGTGGCGATGGACCGATTGCTGTGCGGTGACGTCGGCTACGGGAAAACGGAAGTGGCCATGCGCGCGGCATTCAAAGCGGTGGCCAGCTCCAAACAAGCCGCGGTGCTGGCTCCCACCACCGTGCTGGCGTTCCAGCACTACGAAACTTTTCGGCGGCGCTTCTCCGCGTTTCCCGTGCGCATCGAGATGCTCAGCCGCTTCCGCACCGAAAAAGAACAGAAGAAAACGCTGGAAGAGCTGGAAGCCGGCAAAGTGGACATCGTGATCGGCACGCACCGGCTGCTTTCGCGGGACGTAAAGTTTCACGACCTGGGCATGCTGATCGTCGACGAAGAGCAGCGCTTCGGAGTGGCGCACAAAGAGCGCATCAAGGAAATGCGCAAGAATGTGCATGTGCTGACCATGTCCGCCACACCCATTCCGCGGACGCTGCACATGTCGCTGGTCGGCTTGCGCGATATGAGCGTGATCGAAACGCCGCCGAAAGACCGTCTGGCGATTCAGACCACCGTCGCGCCGTTCACGGAAACGCTGGTGCAGCGCGCCATCAAAGACGAGATGGACCGCGGCGGGCAGGTTTTTTTCGTTCACAACCGCGTGGAGTCGATCGCCTCGATTGCTACCATGGTGATGCGGCTGGTGCCCAAAGCGCGCGTGGTGGTTGGCCATGGACAGATGCGCGAGACGGAACTCGAGAAAGTGATGCTCAAATTCGTCCGCGGCGACGCCGATATTCTGCTCTCTACCACCATTATTGAAAATGGGCTCGACATTCCGCGCGCCAACACCATCATCATCAATCGCGCGGACCGCATGGGGCTTTCCGAGTTGTACCAATTGCGCGGGCGCGTGGGGCGTTCGAATCAACGCGCCTATGCCTATCTGCTGGTTCCCCCGGATGTGACGCTTTCGGCCATCGCGCGGCAGCGCCTGGCGGCGCTGAAGGAATTCAGCGATCTGGGCGCGGGCTTCCGCATCGCGGCGCTCGATTTGGAGCTGCGCGGAGCGGGAAACCTGCTGGGAAGCGAGCAGCACGGACACATCGAAGCGGTGGGATTCGATATGTACGTGCAGATGCTGGAGCGCGCCGTGGCCGAGCGCAAGGGCGAGGCGGTCACGCCGGAGCGCCGGGCTACCCTCAACCTGGGACAGGAAATTCGCATCCCACCCGAGTACATTGATAACGAAAACCTGCGACTGCGCATCTACAAACGCATCGCGGAAGTGGCTAGCGAGAAGGAACGCGACGAAACGCGCCGCGAGTTGACCGACCGATTCGGGCCGCTGCCTCCGGCGGTCGAGAATTTGCTGGATTACGCGGTGCTGAAAGCGCTCGCTGAAAAATTGTTGGTGGCATCCGTAGACCGCCGTGGAGACCAAATCGGCATCAAATTTTACGATGACACTCCGGTGGGGCCGGAGCGAGTGGTCAAAATGGTGCGAAAGCGTCGGGACGTCCGCATCGACCCGAGCGGAGTGCTGTGGGTCGGCGCCAAAGGCAAGGGCGGGGCGCTGGAGGCGGTAAGAAACGTGTTGCTCCAGCTGCAAGCGCAAGGATAGACTTCCGGGAGAGCTTTGTTCATGAAGACACGCAACTTTCCGTGGATATTTCTGCCGGTCCTCGGCGCCGCATTGCTGATGGCTCCTGCCCCCGCGCGCGCGCAGGATCAGGGCCAGATCATCGAAGAAATCGTAGCGCGCGTGAATGACCGCATCATCACGCTTTCCGACTACAACAAGGCGCTGGCAGCGATTCCGCAACAGGTGCAGCAGGATTGCCAAAGCAATCCCCCGGGATGCACGCCGGAGCAGCTGCAATCGCGGACCGACGACGAGAGGAAAAACCTACTCCGCAACATGATCGACCAGCAATTGCTGATCGAGCGCGCGAAGGACATGGGTATCGACGTCGAGACCGATCTGGTGAAGCGGCTCGACCAGATCCGCAAGCAGGACAATTTCCCGAACATGGACGCCTTTCAAAAGGCCGTCGAACAATCGGGACTGGCCTGGGAAGATTACAAGTCGCAAATGCGCGATCAGCTGCTGCAGCAAAAAGTGATTAACCAGGAAGTGGGCGGAAAAATCGATATCGGAAACGAAGAAGTTCGAAAATACTACGAAGCGCACAAGAGTGAATTTGTCCGTCCGGAAGAAGTGGATCTCTCCGAGATCTTCCTGAAAACCGACGGGAAAACGCCCGATCAAGTCACCGCGATCAAGAAAAAAGCCGACGAACTCTACACCCGCCTCCAAAACGGCGAGGATTTTTCGGCGTTGGCCAAGGAATATTCCGAAGGGCCGGCGAAGGACGATGGGGGCGAACTCGGCGAGTACCAGCGCGGACAGCTGGCCAAGCCGCTCGAGGACGCGGTTTTCAAGCTGGATAAGGGCGGCGTCACCAACGTGATCCAGACGCAGACCGGTTTCATCCTTCTAAAGGTCAACCAGCATTACGACGCGGGCTTGCAGCCGCTGGACAAGGTGGAGAACGACATCACTAACCGCCTGTACGCGCAGAAGATGGAGCCTGCCCTGCGGGAATACCTGCAGCAACTGCGCGAAGAAAGCTACATTCGCGTGCGCGCGGGCTATACGGACAGCGCGGCTGTTGCCGGGGGCTCGGTGATTGAAGAAGTTGCTGCCACGCCCGACACTCCAGAGCAGAAAAAACACAAAGGGCACCTGCCGTTCCACAAATCGGACAACGAATGAAGCCGCACTACGTTTCCGATCTCGCGGATGGGCAGATCGTCACTTCGCTGTACCTCGTTCGCGAAAAAGAAATCCGCACCTCCGCCCGCACCGGCAAGTCGTGGCTGGAACTGAGCCTGGCGGACCGTTCTGGTTCGATACCCGCGAAGATGTGGGACAACTTCGAAGCCATCGCCAAGACATTTGAACGCGACGACGTGGTGCGCGTGCGCGGCCGCGTGAAGCTCTACAACGAGCGCAAGGAATTGACGCTCGAGCAAATTGTTCCCGCCGCCGAAAAAGATTACGAGCTGGCCGATTTTCTGCCGCATACGAAATACGACGTCGAAAAGCTCCATGCGGACCTGCAAGCGGCGATTGGCCGGATGAAAAATCCGTGGCTGCAAAAATTGCTGACCTGCATCGTGGACGATCCGGAGATCGCGCCGCGGCTGAAACGCGCGCCGGCGGCCATGACTATGCATCACGCCTATATAGGCGGGCTGCTGGAACATACCGTCAGCTTGATTGGATTGGCTGAGGCCGTCTGCGCGCATTACCCGGAACTGGACCGCGATCTGCTGCTGACTGGCGTGGTGCTGCACGACATCGGCAAGCTCGAAGAAATGCACTATGCGCGCGGCATCGAATACTCGGACGAGGGCCGCCTGCTGGGCCACATCTCCATGGGAGCCATGCTGGTGCGGGAAAAGTGCAAAGTGATCGAGCACTTCCCGGCGCCGCTGCTGGTGATGGTGCAGCACTTGATTCTGAGCCATCACGGATCGCTCGAATTTGGCTCGCCTTCCCTGCCGCAATTTCCGGAGGCCATCGCGCTGCACGCGATTGACGATCTGGATTCGAAGATGGCTGGGATGCTCGCCACGATCGAGCTATCTGCCGGCGCGGGCGCTGCCCAGATGTGGACGGAACGGAATCCTTCATTGCGGCGTTCGCTGCTGCGCGGAAAGGAATTTCTGGCCAGCGCTGAGAAGTCCGCCCAAGCGAATCGGGCGAACGGAGCAAACGGCGCGGCTTCTCCGGCCCAACCAGTAACCAGCAAGAAAGCGTAAAGATGGAGCCAAATCACGAGCAAGTCCACGAGCAATACCTCGAACAGGCGAACGATCTGACCGGCGAGCGAGCGCATGGGCCGCGGCGGTCCGTGCTCGATCTGGCGCCGCTGGAGCTCGATTGCATGAACACGCTGTGGCCGCTGGGCGAGGCTACCGTGCGCGAAATTCGCGATCGCCTGGCGGAACGGCGGGCGCGCGCCTATACCACCATCATGACCATCATGGACCGTCTGGCGCGCAAGGGGATCGTGGAACGGCGCAAGAGCGGACGGAAATACGTGTATCGCGCACGACTGAGCGCCCAGGAAGCGCGCACACACGCTCTCGAGCAAGTGCTGGAGAATTTTTTCGGCGGTTCAAAGCGGCGCATGATCGAGCAGCTCGATGCCTTCTGGGCCGCCCGTAACGCTTCCGAACGCGAATCTCACGATGAGCTCAACGCCGAAACCGTCCCGCGCTAACTTACCGATATGTCCGCAACTTCTTTCCCGGTTGAACTGAAAATTCGCACCAACGTGATGCGTCCGGCGACGATTCTGGCGCCCATGGCAGGAGTCACCGACACCGTCTTTCGCCGCACCATTCGCTCGCTCGGCGGCTGCGGGCTGATCATGACGGAATTCACCAGCGCCGAGGGCTTGACGCGCAAAGCCGCGCGCACGCTGCATTATCTCTATTTCGACGAGGACGAACATCCGATTGCGGCGCAGATCTTTGGCTCCGATCCGGGCGTGATGGCCTCCGCGGCGGCGCTGACCGAGGATCTTGGCTTCGACCAGATCGACATCAACCTGGGCTGCCCGGTGAAAAAAGTGGTGAAGTGCGGAGGCTCGGGGCTGCTTCGCGATCTGCCGCATCTCGAAAAGCTTTTCCGGGCCGTGCGCGCGGCGGTGCGCATGCCGCTGACCATTAAGATTCGCTCCGGGTGGGACGAAAACAGCATCGTGGCCGCAGACGTGGCGCGCATGGCCGAGCAGATCGGCATCGAAGCGGTCGCCGTACATCCCCGGACGCGCATGCAGGGTTACGCAGGTTTCGCCGATTGGAAAGTGATTCGCGCGGTCAAAGAAGCGGTACGCATACCGGTGATCGGCAATGGTGACATCCGCACTCCGGAAGATGCGGTGCGGATGATTTCTGAGACCGGCTGCGACGCGGTGATGATCGGGCGCACGGCTTCGTCGAATCCGTGGATTTTCCGGCAAATCGAAGATTACGTGAATACCGGAAGCTACAGCCAACCCACCGAAGCTGATCGCTACCAGCTGCTTTCGGGATACTTCCGCAGCTTGATCGCCAGCGAGATGCCGGACGCGATCGGCAAGATGAAACAGTTCGCCACCTATTTCACACACGGCGTGCGCAATGGCGGCGAGTTGCGGTATGCCGTCCACCACGCGCATACTGCGGCGGAAATTCTCGATTGCGTGGACGCCTTCTTCGCGCGAACCGCGGAGTCTCCCTCCGCCTGATAGCCGCCGAGCAGAAAATCTCCCTTGGAACTTCGACTTGGTATTTTGACGCGTTGATATGTGACGCGACGTTCCGCCCTCGTGTGCCGCCGGCCTTTTCCTTTCTACGACTTACATGTGTTCGAGGTCGATTGACCGTTCCGCCCTTTAGCGCGCATTGGATCGGCGCTCGTCGCTGAAGGAAGGAACGTAGAGTTGTGCCAGCAAAGCGGTGCGGGTCCGGGGTTAGAAATTCGCAAGTCGCTGACGCGGCAGGACTTGAGCAGCGCGTCGCTCGAAACGGTTTCGCGATTAGAAATTTGCGCCGGCTTACCGAGCCTCTTGCAACGCGAACCGGTAGGCCGGCGGACAAGCGGGCAAGTATTGATTTCAGCGGCAGGATATCGGCCGGTTCACTTTCCCCGAGTTTGTGGGCGCACATCACTACAGATCGACGCTAGCAGACAGGCGCGCCTAAGGCTACTGGTCGGAAGTACAGTTGAAGTACAGGTCGGGCGACCCGCCACTTCGCAGGCTGGTGTTATCAAGCGCCGCATGAGGGCAAGCGCTGCGTGAGTCGGAGTAGGGATCAGGGTTGCTCCTGACCCCCTCCACGGATCCGGACGGGCGGATTTCCCGCATCCGGCTCTTGCCTCAGGTAACGACGCCCATGCGGCGAAGAGGATAAGGATGACAGACGG